>Ga0272443_10000319_pt1 | contig 92119 bp, 68 predicted proteins | sample SSMAcet12_FD_193581 | JGI IMG/M metagenome (GOLD analysis project Ga0272443, IMG submission 193581) | Marine sediment archaeal communities from Little Sippewissett salt marsh, Falmouth, MA, United States - SSM-Acet-12 | ecosystem: Environmental > Aquatic > Marine > Wetlands > Sediment ...
TAGGGTGCGAATAGGATAGTTTGACAGAGTGGGTATTTTCAGGTTAGGATAAATTTGTAGGTGTTTTGAGTTAATTTGTTGTTGTTTAATAAGTTAAGATTGCTTTATGTGCATGGGTGATGGGGGATTTGGAGGTGTGAGAGGGCGGTTTTGATCTACGGGAGGCTGTTACGAAGCTTCGAGACGGTATTACCGGGCTTCGAGAGGCAATTACGGAGGTTCGAGAGGCTAATACGGAGCTTCGAGAGGCAATTACGGAGCTTCGAGAGGCAATTACGGAGCTTCGAGAGGCTAATACGGAGCTTCGAGGGGCTTCAACGAAGCTTCGAGTAGCTATTACGGAGCCGCAAATAGCATGTGCAGGGCAATCGAGAAATTAAATTCGACTTAAACAGCCGAATAATTCGCCGCGAAAGAGCGACGGGAGAGGAACCTTTTAGGATTTAGGGCCTTAGGATTTGATTAGACATTAAGATTTAGAAATTAGACATTTATTTCGCTACGATGCTCCTGCGTCGTAGCTTATTTATAACGCTCTGCGGTGCCTTTCGGCGCGGAAACAATTTGCAGGAGCTGTCCGAGGCAAAGCGGTTTTCCTGCAGCAGTCTTTCAATGTCAACTATCAATTTGCCTCTAATCAATAAGGAGAAATCATGATTAAAAATAATATCTGGGGGCTGATAATAGCTGGAATAGCACTTCTCATAGCATTATCCGTTAGTGTATTAGATGACCCGCTTGGTATATCAAATTTGATTTTCAGAAATAAACCGTTTTTTCCATTTTCCGATGGCCTGAAATATATGGATGAGGGAAAATACGATTTAGCAATTAATAAATTCAATCAAGCATTGAAATCGCAAGAAGATAAAAGGGAAAGAGCTGAAATCTATTCATATATTGCCGAATGTGAGTTGGGCCTTCAAAATAAGACGGGAGCAATCGAATACTATTCGAAAGCTATTGAGGCTGCAAACGCTTATGAAGAACAATTCTTCATGCGCCACTTTTATAAGGAAACTCACTTAAAACTTGGCTTGCTGAGGTTTGATGCAAAGGATTATCAGGGAGCTCTGGAGGAATTTAACAAATCGATTGAGCACGGTCCATACGAACGTGAGACATATTTCATCCGCGGCAAAACCAAAGCTATACTTCAGGACTATCAGGGTGCCGTTGATGATTATACGGTTGCATTAAGCTATGGAATAGAGCATCCGCCCGAATATTATGAGGAGAGGGCCTTAGCTTATGAAAAACTCGATGAAAAAGAAAAAGCCCGGGCCGACCGAGAAAAAGCCAAAGAACTTACTGGCAAAGATCCCCAATAGAAAAAGGAGTACAAAATGAAAAAAGAACTCGAACTCACATTCCTCATCATAGCGCTTGTGACGCTGCTTGCCATTATGGGATGCAATAATACTTCAAAGACTTTTGCCTATGTCGTGGTTGATGTAGATGGTATTCACATAATTGATATCTCCAAACCTACGAAACCCGTGGAGGTGGGTTTCTTAGATACTCCGGGCGAAGCCCATGGAGTTTATGTATCCAGCGGTTATGCCTATATTGCAGACGGGTATGATGGTCTTCGGATAATCGATATCTCCGATCCCTCAGCACTTCTTGAGGTGGGCTTCTTCGATACAACGGATATTGCCCTGGGCGTCTATGTATCCGGTGATTATGCATATTTAGTAGATTTTGGCGATGGTTTTCGAATAATTGATATCACCACCCCTTCAGCACCCATTGAAGTGGGTTTCTACGATACGAGAGACTTTGCCCGCAGTGTTTATGTTTCCGGCAATTATGCCTATGTTGCAGAAGATGCCGCTGGTCTTCGCATAATAGATATCTCCGATCCCTCAACACCTTATGAGGTGGGTAGTTTTTTTATTGGGAGCCGGGCCTATGAAGTTTATATATCTGGTGATCATGCCTATCTGGCAAATGGTATGGCTGGTCTTCGCATAATCGACATCTCCAAACCCTCGACACCTGTTGAGGTGGGTTTCTTAGATACTCCGGGCGAAGCCCATGGAGTTTATGTATCCGGCGGTTATGCCTATGTTGCAGACTGGGACGCTGGTCTTCGCATAATTGACGTCTCCAAGCCTTCAACACCATTAGAGGTGGGTTTCTTAGATACACCGGGCGAAGCCCGTAGAGTTAATGTCTCCGGTGTATATGCCTATGTGGCTGACGATGGTGAGGGTCTTCGAATTATTAACGTCTCCAAGCCTTCGGCGCCCACCGAGGTGGGTTCATTCGATACACAGGGCGCTGCCTTTGACGTCTTCGTGGAGCCGTTTTAAGAGGATGATGCCGAGAGAAGCACGCATACATAGCAAATTACAATAGGGACACTACCATGAAATACACAACAAAACTCACGTTTATCATCATTGCGCTAACGGGACTGCTTATCTCGGAAGTATTTGCACAATCAGATGATGCGAAGGATATGCTCGAAAGGGCTGAAAATTTGATTAATAAGGCCGAGTATGAAAGCGCTATCGAACTCTGTAACCAGGCTATTGAAATCATGCCTCAGTATGCCATGGCATATTTCATTCGTGGTAATGCAAAACAATTTCTCAAAGAATACTATAGTGCTATCACTGATTATAATAGAGCCATCAAAATTGACCCGAATTATGCTGAAGTATATCTGAAAAGAGGAGATGCCAAAATGGCTCTCGGCGATTACCCAGCGGCGGGAGTGGATTATCATTCAGCAAGAAATCTTACTCCAGATTCTGTAGAACCATATATCAAGCTTGGAGACGTAGAGTATTATCTTGAGAACTACGATAAAGCAATCGAATACTATTCATCGGCAATAGGAATTGATGCAAAATGTAATGATGCTTATGTCAGACGTGGAGTAGCTAAGGCTGCAAAAGGTGAAACTGGGAAAGCACTCCGGGACTATAAAGAAGCAATAAAATTGGATCCCAACGATGCTAATGCTTATAAAAACCTTGGAGATTTATATCTAGATTTGGATGATTATCATTATGCTATAGAAAGCTATACCGAAGCCATCAAGATTGATCCTACATATACAGACGCCTATTTCAATCGAGGATTAGCATACTCACTGCGCGCGGAGCATCTCAACTCCAATGATCTACCCAGGGCCATAATGGATTTTTCGAAGGTAATTGAAATCGAACCCCAAAATGCTGCTGCATACGAAAAACGAGGCCTTGCCTACGAAGCTCTTGGCGACACAGCCAAAGCCAAAGCCGACCGCGAAAAAGCCAAAGAGTTGGGATTATAGGAATGACTTTCTGCGAGCACATATATAAAACAGCTACTCACCGCCGCACACTCTACCCGAAAGTCCAGATATTCACCGCGGAGGACTTCTTCGACGGCAAACGATAATTAACCGGAGCTTGTTTATGAACAGCTTTATACAAAATGTAATGCCGTGGTGCTAAGGCGGCAAAACCGAAGAAACCAACTGCCAACTCCTCTGCAAAGAATGCAATCGGAGGAAAGGGAAGAGGTGAAACATTTTTGGGAAAATATCAACTCGATACTGAATGTCAAAAACCCTTTCCAAAGTGGAGGAAGGGATAACGAACAACCTAAGAAGGTTCAAAATGAGTGTTATTCGTAATATATTGTCATATTTGCTTGCTGTTATTACGTATCTAAAATACATAGGTCAATTACGTAATATATATCGAGGTCAAAGCGATGAAGTTATAGAAGGTTCAAGAATACAAATGTTCATTGTTGTTATGGCTTATGCAATTGGTTATACCCTCTTTGCAGCTTTATTTATTTGGATTTCAGACTTAATTGCTGTTGACACTTCGCTTTTAGGGTTGATAAAAAAATATTGGTTAGTAAGGATATTGATTGGTATTCCAATTATCTACGGCATCGGCAGTAGTTACATACTTCTAGAACATAGGAAATCAATTCATTCCGTTACAGCCACGCCAGCCGATAATACAAAGAAAAAATATAATGAGCTTTGTGCCAATGTGCTTGCAAATGACCCTTTGTCTATAGGTAAATCCACTTATATTATTGCCAAAGACATTGCAGGACAAAAAAACCCTGAACAAGAAATGAGCTATCTTTATAACTCTGCGGCAGCAACTTTGTTAGCTATTAAAGGAGGTTTCATAAATTTACCTGATAACGCACGAAACAATATTAGTAATAACGTAGATAAGGTAGCGCAGCAATTGTATTTGATTCTTGGTATTTCTATACCGTTCGAAGATTGGAAAGAATCATTATGAGTCTTTTCTTAACCCTCGCCCTACCCCTTTACCCAAGGGGGGCGAGTAAATCCGGCGCACCGGCGTCGTTCGTTCTTTTAAAATAGATTTAATTCACGCGGTTCCGCGATAATCTTTCGTAGGGGCGAATCTCGTATTCGCCCGTGCCCGGTCAATGTCATTCCCGTGAAAACGGGAATCCAGATGGCAACGAGGAAATTCTGGATTCCCGATAGGTCGTTAATGACAGGGGAGAATTTGGGATGGAGGGGGATTTACGATTAGAACTGAAGTGGATCAGGAAAGCCTTGCGCGAATAAACGACAGAATGCATTTTGATATTAACATGAAAGGAGATTCTATGAAAAAAATTGCATTGTTTTGTCTTCTCTCCCTTGTTTTTATAGCCTATGGAAAAGCCTCGGTCGAAAAAACCATATATATTGAAACCAGAAAACCGGGAAGAAATATAAGGATTAATTTCGGTGAAAAAGGTGCAACTCCTGCGGAATGCTTGGTTTCGTCCGGAGATATAATTGAAATTTATGACTACTCTCCGTATAGATCTTTCATTTTCGAATATCGCAGCGGCGATACTCTGCGGTTCGAGCTGCTCGAAGATCGAACCAACCAAATAGAGAAGGACGGCAAAAAAACGCTGATCGGCCTCGATATCAGCCCTCCCAAGAACAGGAAAACCTTCCTCGGGCTGCGCGAACAGGTTGACGACATAGCATACCTCCGAACAGAATACATAGACAACGAGTTAGTGGACAGGATTCTTGCCCTGCCGAAAATTCCGGTAATCTCTTTCTTCGGCTCTAAGGCCACAAGCATAGCACAGATAAAACGTATTGAGAAATTGCATGCTCTTGAACTCGAGGAGAGCAAGATAACGGATTTGACGCAGATATCCGGCCTAACTGGTCTTGCTTATCTCGATTTAGGTCAAACGCAGGTAAAGGAACTTCTACCTTTAGGGGAGATGGCTTCTCTTCGGTTTATAAGTTGTAGGAATTGTGAATCCATAACCGACCTCTCGCCGCTGTCCGGCCTGTCTAATCTGGAGAATGTGGATTTATATAATTGCGACGGCATAACCGACCTCTCGCCGCTGTCCGGCATGATTAACCTGGAGGTGCTGGTTTTGAACTATTGTGACAGCATAACCGACCTGTCGCCGCTATCCGGCCTGACGAACCTGGAGTATTTGGATTTATTTAATTGCGACGGCATAACCGATCTCTCGCCGCTGTACGGCCTGACAAACCTGAAGAATTTGGATTTATGCTATTGCGACGGCATAACCGATCTCTCGCCGCTGTACGGCCTGACGAACCTGCAGGTGCTGGATTTAGGCGATTGCACCGGCATAACCGACCTCTCACCGCTGTCCGGGCTGACGAACCTGAAGATGCTGAATTTCGGTACTTGCGCCGGCATAACAGACCTTTCGCCGTTGTCCGGCCTAACGAACCTGAAGGAGCTGGGGTTAAGCGGTTGCGACGGCATAACAGACCTTTCGCCACTATCCGGCCTGACGAATTTAAAGAAGCTGTATTTAGGCGCTTGCACCGGCATAACCGACCTCTCGCCCCTGTCCGGCCTGACGAACCTGAAGGAGCTGCATTTGGGTTGGTGCGACGGTATAACCGACCTCTCACCGCTGTCCAGCCTGGCGAACCTGCAGGTGCTGGATTTGGACTTTTGTGCCGGCATAACCGACCTGTCGCCGCTGTATAGGCTAAAACAACTTAAATATATATACCTGTCTGGCTGCAAGAAAATAACCAAAGAACAGTTCGAGGAGCTGCGAAAGAGGCTGCCGGATTGAAACTCATTAAGGAAAGCCTTGCGCGAATAAACGACAGAATGTATTTTGATATTAATAATAAAAGGAGCTACTATGAAAAAAATTGCATTGTTTTGTCTTCTCGTTCTTGCTTTTTTGGCCTGCGAAAAAGCCCCGGTGGAAAAAACCATATATATTGAAACCAGAGAACCGGGAGGGTCTGTTAGAGTTAATTTCTCATATATCGGCTTGACACCGGTAGAATGCGAGGTTTCTCCCGGAGATATAATAGAAATTTATGACTACTCTCCATATAGGTCTTTCATTTTCGAATATCGCTGCGGCGATACCCTGCGGTTTGAGCTACTCGAGGATCGAACCTATCAAATAGAGAAGGAGGGTAAAAAAACGCTGGTAGGTATGGATATTACTTCTGCGGAAAACAGAAAAACCTTTCTCGGACTGCGCGAACAGGTTGACGGCATAGCATACCTCCGCATGGAATACATAGATAACGAGTTAGTGGACAGGATTCTTGCCCTGCCGAAAATTCCGGTAATCTCTTTCTTGGGCTCGAAGGCCACCAGCATAGCACCGATAAAACGGCTTGATAAATTGCGGGCGCTGAACCTCGAAAAGAGCAATATAACTGATTTGACGCAGATAACCGGCCTAACTGGTCTTGCTTATCTCGATTTAGCGGGAACGCAGGTAAAGGAACTTCTACCTTTAGGGGAGATGGCTTCTCTTCGGTTTATAAGTTTTATGGATTGTGATTCGATAACCGACCTGTCGCCGCTATCCGGCCTGACGAACCTGAAGGAGTTGGGGTTAGGCGGTTGCGACGGCATAACCGACCTGTCGCCGCTGTCCGGCCTGACGAACCTGCAGGTGCTGGATTTGGACTTATGTGCCGGCATAACCGACCTGTCGCCGCTCTCCGGCCTGACGAACCTGAAGGAGCTGAGTTTATGGAATTGCGACGGCATAACCGATCTGTCGCCGCTCTCCGGCCTGATGAACCTGAAGGAGCTGAATTTAAATTGGTGCGACAGCATAACCGACCTGTCGCCGCTCTCCGGCCTGATGAACCTGAAGGAGCTGGATTTAGAGAGTTGCGACGGCATAACCGACCTGTCGCCGCTCTCCGGCCTGACGAACCTGAAGGAGCTGAGTTTATGGAATTGCGACGGCATAACCGACCTGTCGCCGCTGTCCGGCCTGACAAAACTGGAGAAGTTGAATTTACCAAATTGCGACGGCATAACCGATCTGTCGCCGCTCTCCGGCCTGACGAAACTGGAGAAGTTGTATTTATCCGATTGCGACGGCATAACCGACCTGTCGCCGCTGTCCGGCCTGACGAACCTAACGTCTTTGTCATTACCCCCGAAAACAGATAATAATAATCTCAAAATATTGACCGGCCTGACGAACCTGAAGGAGCTGAGTTTATGGAATTGCGACGGCATAACCGATCTGTCGCCGCTCTCCGGCCTGATGAACCTGAAGGAGCTGAATTTAAATTGGTGCGACAGCATAACCGACCTTTCGCCGCTCTCTGGCCTGACGAACCTGAAGAAGCTGGATTTAGACGATTGCGACGGCATAACCGACCTGTCGCCGCTGTCCGGCCTGACGAACCTGGAGGAGCTGTATTTAGAGAGTTTCGACGGCATAACCGATCTCTCGCCGCTCTCTGGCCTGACGAACCTGGAGAGTTTGGTTTTAAGGTATTGCGACGGCATAACCGACCTGTCGCCGCTGTCCGGCCTGACGAACCTGAAAGAGCTGGTTTTAGGCCGTTGCGACGGCATAACCGACCTGTCGCCGCTCTCTGGCCTGACGAACCTGAAGGAGCTGAATTTATATGATTGCACCGGCATAACCAACCTTTCGCCGCTCTCCGGCCTGACGAAACTGGAGAAGTTGTATTTATCCGCTTGCGACGGCATAACCGACCTTTCGCCGCTCTCCGGCCTTACGAAACTGGAGATGTTGTATTTATCCGCTTGCGACGGCATAACCGATCTGTCGCCGCTGTATAGGCTAAAACAACTCCAATCTATACATTTGGGCAGCTGCAAGAAAATAACCAAAGAACAGGTCGAGGAGTTGCAAAAGAAATTGCCGGATTGCAGGATATATTAGAATAGATAATAACGAGAGGAGGGTTATCGACGGAATTGAGATTTTGGGAATAGGGCGAATTGCCCGAAATAGTGTAACTTAATGAACTGTAACATGTTGGGCTGGAATATATGATTTCAAGACTCCAATAGTGATTGACGGGCCAATAATAGCGCGAGATAAATCTCCAATAGTAATTGACGAACCTGTAATAATGTGTAATAAATTTCCAATACTAATTGACAGACCTTAAATACCACGTAATGAAATTTCAATATTATATGACAGGCCTATAATACCGTGCGATAAATTACTAATAGTGATTGACAGGTCTGTAATATTGTGAGATAAATCTCCAATAATAAATGACGCGGCTGCGATAATATTTTATGAAAAGCCATTGGATTTTGCTTCCAGTCCGATGAAAACAAATAGGAGTAAAAATGGCTACGAAAAGTAGAAATCCTATACATATTTCCCACGACGATTTGACGACGTGGAGTAGCGATTTGTGTATTTGGCTTGACGACCACGCCGCAGACGTCGACCTCACGCCACGTGCGGCGGATTTTCCAATCCTATCGGCGGCATATACGGACGCCTATCACGCGGAAATATCGCCGGAGCAATTTTCGCCGCTGCTTCACACCGAACTCGAAGCGCTGGACAACCTGTTAATAGGCGTTCTGAGGACTTTACAGGGACGGATTCCGCTTCTTCCGGGAGTGGATGAATCCGCGCTGGCGGATTTTGGTTTGGGCACGAAGGTTGTGAGCGATTGGGACAAACTCGTTGCGGTGGCATCGGTCTGCAAGGCCCATTGGGAGGACATCTCATCGGTTGTGACACCGCCGGAATATCTCGCTGTCGAGGCAACGATGGAGGATATGGTCGATAAGGTGACTGAGTTTTTGACAAAACATGCGGCGTATCGAGCCGCAATCGGCGACAAACAGAACGCGATCGCATACAAAAACACCTGCCGCGACGCGCTTTTGGAGTGCGAACGCGAGATTTTTCACTGGTATGATGCCGCGCATCCGGACGGCAAAGACGAATGGTGGCGCACGACGCCGTGGGGCATGACCGGGCAGGCCAGCGAGCCCGAGGAACCGGAAGAACCTGAAGAGCCGACGGAATTTTACGGCACTGTTACATTTGTCGGCGAGGGAGCATATGATTTTTGGTGCACGAAGCCGGAGGGTGTCGAGAACGCGAAGATCGAGCTTCAGCTCTTACCCGACGGGCTTGTCGAGTTTGTGACGGATATCATACTTGTCGAAGAAGGCCAGTTTGTGCCGCACAGAGTATTCGATATGGCGGTCGGCGATTTCCGCGCCTATTTCACCCCGCTCGACGCGGACGGCAATCCAGTCAGCGACACGGTGACGGTGGATTTCACAATTGGAGGGTAAGCAATTATGCAATTTGTAGGGGCGATCCGGTGGGTCGCCCTTATTTATTGTTAACCCCCTCGGTCCCCCTTGACAGGGGGAGGTTTATATTAGAACACCCCGGCCTTCGGCCACCCCTCTTTAAAAAGAGGGGAATGGGACGGCAAAATTCCCCTTCATGAATGAAGGGGTGGATTCGCGATAGCGAAGACAGGGTAGTTGAAAGGCGATGGCATGGCGAAGTTACGCGATTGGGCCGCAGCCCGAAGGGCATATCGAAATGCAATTCATTGCCGTCGGTTTCAACCGACGGTCGGGGGGCGATGGCGGGAAATTTGCACTTCTAGCAAATTTGCTGACAGAGCCGAAGGGGGGTGGCGGGTGGTGGGAAGGGCGGGGATGAAGGGTGGGCGGTGGGTGGTGGGCGGAAGGGGCGCTGGCGCGGGGGTTGGGATGAGTGGTGCGGGGATTTTTGCTTGCGAAGCAAATGCAAAAATCGTGACAGCGCGGAGAGGAAGGGCGGGCGGTGCGGGGTCTGGCATATGCAACGAGAAACGTGGATATACGAAGGGCTGGCGCGGGTGTGGATAGGTGCGGGGAAGAGATTTTTGCGCCGAAGGCGTAGCAAAAATCGTGACAGCCCGAAAAACAAAAATAAATTACCAAATTTCATTATATCAAATAATCAAATTCTGAAAAATGTGTTGTATATTTGAAAAAATTGTTTATTTTCAGATGAACTATTCGGCACTTCCGCTGCCGTGAAAGCGGATGATCGAGAAAACCGCAACAGCCATGGACGGAAAATTTCGATTATCAAAAATCCATGGCGAAAAGGATAGATCTATGAATATCTATGTTGGCAATCTCGATTATGAGACTACTGAAGATGAGCTGAAGAAGGCTTTTGAGGAACACGGCGAAGTCGAATCTGTGAACATCATTACAGATAGATACACCGGAAATTCTCGCGGATTTGGTTTTGTTACCATGCCCAACGACAACGAAGCCGAGACGGCCATGGAAGCACTCAATGGTCAACAGCTTGGAAAACAGAATATAAAAGTTAACAAAGCCAGACCTCGCAAAAGCAGAGGTGGCGGTCGCGGTGATAATCGCGGCGGAAACAAGCGTTGGTAAATTATATATTATTGACGATAAAAAACCCCGAACCAAAAATGGTTTGGGGTTTTGTTTATTTAGAAGTAACAATCGCAAATTTATTGCACATTTAGATATGGTTAGAAACCAATGATTAACTTAATTGCAAAATTGAATCCAGCAATCGAGCCAATTATCTGGCGAGATGGGATTTTAGAAATCCTCGACCAGCGAGAATTGCCAAATCGCGAAAAATGGATCAAAATCGATAATTTGGAAAAACTCATTCAAGTAATTAAATGTCTGGCAATTAGAGGAGCACCCCTTCTGGGAATCGCTGCCGGTTATGGAGTTATAATCGGCCTGAGTGAATCTAAAACCGAAAACTTCACCCGGTTATCTCAAGAATTTGAAAAAGTGAAAAATCGAATAGCAAGCTCACGTCCAACCGCAAGAAATCTGTTCGACACTTTGGAAAAAATGTGCACTCTTCTCGAAAATCATACTAGCGATAACCCCGTAAAAATTATTTCTAACATGGAAAAGCTGGCGATTTCTATCCACCAAAAGGAAAGAGAAAATTGCAAAGCGATCGCCGAACATGGAATCGAATTATTTCGAAACTGCAAATCGGTGCTGACTCATTGCAACACCGGAGTCCTGGCAACCGGAGGAATCGGAACTGCGATGGGAGTTATTCAAGCCGCTCATTCGATGGGATATCTCGAAAATGTTTATGTCGATGAAACCCGTCCGCTGCTTCAGGGGGCAAGATTGACCGCATGGGAACTCGAAAAACTTAAAATCGATTATTCCCTGATATGCGACAATATGGCAGCATCGATTATATTCCGTGGGAAAGTCGATGCCATAATTACCGGGGCGGATAGAATCGCCCTTAATGGTGACAGCGCTAATAAAATCGGCACCATGGGATTAGCTGTTTTGGCCGAGAAATTCAATATCCCTTTTTATATTGCAGCTCCATCGTCAACAATCGATTTTTCCCTAAATTCCGGCAACCAGATTACAATTGAACAGAGAGAAGCCGAGGAAGTCCGCGGATGGCGCAATATCACATGGGCTCCTGCCGGCTGCCAAGTGCTAAATCCCGCTTTCGATATAACACCGGGCGAATTGATTAGCGGAATTATCACGGAAAAAGGGGTAGTCTCTCCTCCATATTCGGGAAAGATCGAAAAACTCAATCACCAATGATCTGAATCGATGTTCATTCCCCTTTTAATCGAACCTTTGCCAAATTTTTTCTCGATTTTATCCAGGGCGTTTTCCAGACGATCGATTTTACCATCCGGTTCTTTATCGAAAAGTGATAGCTGATTACCAACTTCACTCTCCAGCGATGAGATTCTAATGCCCAGCAGTCTTATGGATCCTTTTAGATTTGGTTCGGCGATTCTTTTGGCATATTCGAAAATCTCTTTAGCGTTGCTGATCGGAAATTGAAATGTCTGGCTTCGCGTAATCGTAACAAAACCGGTGTATCTAATCTTCACCGTGATAGTCCTACCGGAATAATTCTTTTTTCGCATACGTGAGGCCAGTTTATCCGCAATATTTCGCAGGGTTCGAATATTTTTTTCGATATCAGATACGTCATCTTTATATGTTGTTTCCGCAGATATTCCTCTTCTCTGGCTTTCCATGGAAATCTCGCGCCTGTCGATTCCATTAGCCAACTCCCATAGATGTTTACCGTGTTTGCCAAATCTCCGAGTTAATCTATCCAGAGGAAATTCAGCCAGATCACCGATGGTTTCGATTCCCAGAGCCATCAATGCATTTTGAGTTTTTGGACCGACTCCCCATACACGCGAAATAGAAAGTGGGCTTAAAAACTCCTTTTCTTTACCGAATTCAATAAACACGAAACCATCGGGCTTGTCGTAATCCGAGGCTAACTTCGCCAAAAACATATTCGATGCTATTCCCACCGAAGCAATTAATCCTGTTTCCCGGTGAATCCTGTCTTTAACTCGATGGCCTATCTCCTCAGGGGAACCGTGAAGTCGCTCTGTGCCGGTGATATCCATGAAAGCCTCATCTATAGATAGCGGTTCTACAATCGGAGTTATCGATTTAAAAATCTCGAAAACCATCTTCGAAAGCTCGGAATATCTCTTGAATCTGGGGCGAACAAAATTGCCTTGAGGACAGGCTCGATAAGCCTGAGTAATAGGTTGAGCTGAATGAACACCATATTTACGCGCTTCATAACTTGCCGCACTTACCACTCCCCTTCCCGATGAAGGATCAGCGCCAACTATAACCGGCTTCCCGCGCAGCTGTGGATTGTCCAGTTGCTCCACAGATGCGAAAAACGCGTCCATATCCACATGCATTATTACTTTGCGCATATTAAATAAAGTTCATTCACCAGATTATCCCTGTTTTTCAGGGTAACCTCGCAGATTATAGATTTTTCCAGGTTTTTAATCCTATCGGCAAAGGGATGAGTTTTTTGCATAATGGAAGAAATTACAATACAATTTGGATCTTTAAGCTTGAGTAATTTCTCTCTGAATGCCACCGAAAATAATTCCATCTTGCCAATTTCATCAATAATCAATATCTTATTACTCACAGGTTTTAGTAACGGCAACACGGCTTTTTCGAAAGATTCCAAATCGACACCGTAAGCACCAACTCTGTAATTGGACTTGAAATCTCTTCGGGCTAATCGACCGAGGAATTCATTTTCCGGAGAAAAAATATCGAATCCAACTCGCTTGCGGCCTTGGCGGATTTCTTTAGTGATAAATCCATATGCCCTGTGCGATAGCTTTTGAGCCAGTTTCTCGAGAACAGTGGTTTTTCCGATTCCGGGCCGACCTGTGATTAGGATAAACATACTTTTAATTTAACTTATTATGTCATTTAGGTCAAGGATAACTATAACATTTGTTTTTTTTCTCATCTCACTATCCTCTATGGGATGGTCTATGGGAGATGTGGTCTTTAATGAACTATTATGGATGGGGTCGGATATCTCCCCTTACGATGAATACATGGAACTTCGCAACATGACCGATACACCTGTGGATTTTTCCACCGCTCCGTGGACTGTCTATCGCGAGGGCGAGTTCATGTTTCGAATCGACGATGGAGTTCTTCCCGCCCACGGCTTGTTTCTCATTTTACGGAGAAATCCTGCCGAGAGCGCTGTGGATTCTCCGGTAGATTTTGTCTCTAATATGATGGTCCTGACAAATAGCAACACCGATTACGCTCTCTACGCTGGATTGGGAGACACATCACCCCTTATCGACGTTGCCGATGACGGCGTCGGGCCGTCGATGTCCGGAAGATATATCCCTTCGGAGAGAATTCGCTGGTCTATGGAACGCAACGAAATCCCGGGCGATGGCAGCATCGAAGCAAACTGGCATGTGGCATGTCTTTCAATGGGTTTTATCGCGGGTTCCAATCTGCGTGGCACTCCCGGATATCCCAACTACAAGAATATTCCGCCGGCTTCTCCCACAGATTTAACGATATCACCGGATTATATCGCTAACGATTCATCCATTCATATCGAAGCGGTGGGCACATACGACCCGGATTCTATTCCAAACAATCTGAAGCTATATTTCGATTGGTTCAGGGAGGATTCTTTCTTATTTACTAGTGTGGATTCGATATTTCCTTTCAATTCTAACTTCGCTTGTTCGCTAACTACTCCGGGTTATAATTATTCGGTCTGCGCTTACGCTTTCGACGGCACCGATTCAGCGGAAATCGCCTGCTCGGATACAATCTCAGTTCATTTTGAAAAAGGCGAATTGATTATTAACGAACTCGCCTGGGCGGGAAGTATGCGTTCGCGCAACGACGAATGGATAGAACTCAAAAACAATTCCTCTCACAATATCGATTTCTCTCAAACTCCGTTCGATATCAGAACGTTGCCATCCACCGGCGATGAAACCGAACCGATGATCACTATCGACCACGGAATTCTCGATTCTGGCGACTTTTTCCTGATATCCAATTTTGCTGACACAAATCCTCTATCGGCTTTAGATATATCGCCGAATTTCATTGATGAAGATGTTGCGCTATCCAACGGTAGATTATATCTCGAATTGAGAGATTTCCCCGGAAGAGCGAGTTCGATTATTGATTTAGCCGGCGATAGCCTGGCTCCATTTTATGGTCTAAACAATCCCTCTGATTCTACTCGATATAGTATGGCGCGAAAAGCTATCCCCGGAGATGGATGTGATTCGACAAATTGGTTCACTTCTGAGGTTTCTATCGGATTCAAAGAGTATTCGCTGGAAAGAGGAAGCCCTGGCAGCCGGAATATACGCAATTCTCCGCCGGAACTTCAATTTGCGGGAATCGAAGGATACACAACCGATGGCCTCGAACCTCAATGTGGAACAAAAGATACATTTTTCGTGTGGCGAGTGAAATATGTCGACGCCGATAATCAAGCACCGGAATATTTACATCTTCTTTTTGACCAGAATTGCGATTCGGATTTTGAGGATAGCGGCGAGATTATTGACATGTATCGAGAAGATTATACAGATGATAATTTTACCGATGGGGTTATCTACAAGTGCTGGAAAATCGGACTCTCCCCTAATCCGCTTGGATGTCCTTACACTTTCAGGGCTTCCGACGGCCTGGCTACCTGTGCTCTGGGAATCCCCGCTTTAGACGGCCCAATTGTGGAAGCAACTCCCCTTTTAACTATTCTGGGGACAATCTGGAGACCGGACACTGTAATTGCGGAGCCATATATCTTCACTTCGCCCATGGAGATGCCATTTCTGTTTCATACAGGCGATGTCCCTATTCAGGTCGGCTTATCGATCGCGCAGGCGGATATCTATCCTCATACTAACGATACTTTCGCTTATTCTTCCGGTGGATGGATATACGGTCACTCCGTGGATACCAGCGGAATCAATCTATATAAGCTTTCAGCTTTGATAATTCCCGGTGACGAAACTGTCGAACCGGATGATTTCAACGATGCAAACGAGGATATCCTTACTGGCGAAATAAAGTGGTTCGACCGTGACACTCTGGGGAGACCTTCAGATAGCTTGATTACAAATATAATCCCCGGAGAAGTGCGCCGACTCGCTTTCAAACTGGATTTTCCGGAATCTGTTTACGGTTTTCATTCAACAAGTGAGCATATTATTAAAGTTCGACTGTATATGAGAATGCCATTGCCCTAACTTGAAATGATAACTATCTTTTAAAAATAATCTTTTCTCAATTCAGAGGTGCTATATGAAAATTAAAAATATTTTTTTATTGGTTTGTTTATATTTAGTTTTAGTAACATCGATTTCCGCTGAAGTGCCGCGAACCTTGAATTATCAGGGCAAAATCACCGATATCGATGGCGTGGCAATCGAAGATGTGGACAGGACTATCGGATTTATTTTGTATGATACTGAAACTGCGGGTTCTGCTGTTTGGGCAGAGACACTCTCTGTGAGTATTTATCACGGCCTCTTCGATGCTCTTCTGGGAGAAGAACATCCATTCGCCCTTGATTTTAACGGTCAATATTGGATGGAACTAATAGTCGATCAAAACGACGACGGCGATATCGTGGATGCTTCGGACGAGACACTCGCACCAAGACAACCACTCTCTCCAGCAGCATATTCTTACCGCTCATTATATTCAGATACAGCGGATTTCGCCCATTTAGCTACCGACGACGGTGACTGGCAAACCAGCGGGACCAATATGCATTCTGTCCCCGACGGCAATATTGGAATAGGCACGGAAACACCCACGGCGAAGCTGGAGTTAGCCTCAGGAGTCGCAGGCAACAGTGGATTGAGATTCACCAATTTGAACTCATCGCATGTGCCATCCGTTAACGCGGAAAAATTCCTCTCCGTGGACAGCGACGGCGATGTGGTCCTGTGGGACGTAGAAATCCCCGATGGAACCGTGCTCGGCACAGGCGACAGCAACTACCTCTCAAAATGGATCGACAGCCTCACTCTGGATAACTCGATTATCTATGATGACGGTTCCAATGTGGGAATAGGCACGGAGGAACCACTTAGCAAACTCGAGGTTATCGGATCTAACGATACTGTAATTTGCGGCCATGCCGACGGAATCACTAAAATGGGCGTTTGCGGATATAATCCGATTGGAATCGGTGTACATGGGTTTAGCTATGGAGCCAATGGAAAAGGTGTTTATGGCACTTGTTACGAAGGCCGCGGCGTGGAAGCTTACAGCTACGACGGTTACGGTCTCTATGCCAGCAGCGACATGGGCTGGGCGGGATACTTTGCCGATGGCAATGTTTATGTAGCGGATTATGTGGGTATCGGATCCGACAATCCACAGACGAAACTTTTCGTGACGGGAAACATCTTCGGAAGCGCAGACACAACAGCTTTTGTAGGTTTCTTCAGAAATGGCCTCAGTGGAACCGGCCAACATGGAGCTCTTTATTGTTCGAGTGCTTCTCAGTCGGGATTCCCAACTGTTAGAATTAGAAATCGCGACAGTGCTCTGGAAACCGATATAGGGATATCTTCGGTCTGGTTAACCGGACAATCTTCAACTGGAGTGAGGGTTTCAGGAGGTTATTCATCTACAGGGAATCTCATTGCTGAATTGGGTCATGTGAACTCGATTAATATCAATTCCAGTTTGTATCTATCAAACGATAGCGACCATGAAGATAATTATTCCCTTTATTCCGCCGATGGAAAAGGATTTTTTTATAATGAAGTTTATGGAGATACTGCCGATGTCAAATGCCTGCAAGCTAATGGAAGTGGTACAATATATGCTTCGCACGCACTCGGTGGTAACCACTGGGGTTACGGTGGTTATTTTACTTCGGGATTTCTAAGCTCCGGTGGTGACGCCTGGGTTAATAACTGTGGCGTATATGGCGAAGCCGCAGCTTCCGATGGCTATTATGCATACGGCGTTTGGGGAAGATCCTTCTTCTCTGCTCCAGAGAGTTTCGGAGTATTTGGAGAGGGCGAAACAGCAGGTGTTATGGGTGAAGGCGACCAGATAGGAGTTATTGGAAGAGGTGGAGGAGTTGGTTTCGGTTATACATCGGGAATTGGAGTTGTGGCCGCCGGAACCGAATTCGGCCTCTATTCTTCTATAGGGAACAACTACATGGCCGACTGGTTGAGTATAGGAACAGCAACACCTCCAGCGGGATTTATGCTACACGTTGCCGGTAATGTTAATATCACCGGTTCTATTAACAAAGGTAGCGGTTCTTTTCTTATCGATCATCCTCTGGATCCTTTGAATAAAACTCTTCGCCACAATTTTGTGGAATCTCCGGAAAACCTTTGCATCTATCGCGGAAAAGCCAATCTGGACGAAAAAGGCGAAGCGATAATCCAGATGCCCGATTATTTCTCTGCTTTAACTTTCGAAGAAGAAGCAACCGTCGTGTTAACCCCCATCGGAAGACCTTTCGATTTTGGTTATAGCTGGCAAGATGGAAATATCAGTTTCATTATTTACGGCGATGCTAATCGCGAAATTTCCTATCTGGTCATGGCCGATCGTGATGATCCGGTTATTCACAAACTGAAAAAACCGGTTGAAGAAGATAAGGGGAATGGTAATTTCACTCCGGGAAAACTACTTTATCCTGAGGCATATAAATATCCGGAAAGCATGGGAGTGAATTATCATAGGGATGACAGGCGGATTGAATAACTTTTCTAAAAAACCATAAATCCGAAATTATTTCAAGTATGCCTTGACATATGCATATTACCATTATTAAATTATATTAATATATGCATTGGGTATATCTTAAGTCTAACTGGATACTTCTTTTAAAGTAAGGATCGGATTTAAATATGAAGAACCGTTATCTTTTTCTCTCGATAATAACTGGAATTATTCTACTCATCGGGCTTTCTTTAGCACAGCCATTTACTATAAGCAAAGCTGTCGCACGTGGCCATGGTGGTCGAGCTATTCACTACCGTCCATCGGAACCAAGCGAAGATTGGTGGTATGATGAAGATGTTAATTGTATCTCCGAAATCGGCTGCGTCGATATCGTGTTTTGTGTGGATACATCGGGCAGTATGGCCGGAGCTATTAATTCGTTACAGGACGACATTGATAGGTTTGCCTACGATATCGCATCGGTTGGTTTTGATTATGCTTTTGGATTGGTAACATACTCTGAATGGGTAAATTTCCCTCATGGAACAAATTTAGTAGAAGATCTCGGAGATTTCTCGGACATTTTAGATGAAGCTAGGGATGGTGATGGGGGAGCTGAGGATCATGGTCAGGCAATATACGATGCCATTACCAACTTTGATTGGCGCCCTACATGCGAACCGATTGTCGTTTTAATTACTGATGAGTGCGACGACGCCAGTAGCGTGAGTCCTTCTTCAATTATTTCTCAGATAGTCGCTTGGGGTGGACGAGTTTATATGCTTACTGCTGACTGCGGTGATGTCGATGATTTTCGAACTTACTGTGATACCAGTTATGGCATGTGGTTCGACTATGGAGCATCGAGTTTGAGCGATGTTTTCGATCAAATTGTGGACGATATCGCAGAGATTATCGAGATAGATGTTACTATCACCAACACATCGGGTGCACCTCTTAGCGATGTTGTGGCAACGCTCATTCCAGATTTTTGTATTACAGTTGCGGGTTCTTCGGCTAATCCGGACACTTTTTCCGGCCCCCTTTCCGATGGTAGTAGTCATACCTTTGCATGGGGGATAAATGAGATTCCCGGATGTACTGGATGGGGAGATTGTTTTATAATTCAAGTGGAAAGTGGATCCTATGTAGATTCGATTATTGGATGTCTCTGGGTCGAAGATTGCGGATGTCCCGGCCCACAAGCTGAGTTTTTATGCCCCGAATACAGCGGTAGATGGAGTGCTTGCGAAGACCAACAAATCGAAGTCCAATACACAGGATATATTGGAGTTGACCCAAATACTTTATGCTTAACAGTTGAAGGTACAGAGTATTGCTATCCACATCCAAATCTAACCTGGACTCCCTCCGGAACACGAGGTGGAGTGTTAACATATCGACCACCAATGCCTCCGGGGTGGACTCATCTCGATGAGATAAATGTTGTAGCCAGTGACGGAACAGACGCAACTGGATGTCCCATGACATTTTTCCCCGAATCGGATTTCAAAGTAGATCTACAACCACCACATCCCGTTTGGTGGGAACACCACGACGGTTCACTCTGGCCACCGACTCCTGCATGGCGAGAACCGCACGACGACGCTGTTTCATGGGAACCCGCTTGCGGAACCACTGTCGATGATACAACTCATATTATTATCTCGGCTTTGCTTTATGACGATGGTGTCGGTATGACTCCATTGGATAGAATACTATCCGACCTCGATTTTAGCGAGCTAGCATCGCTCGATTTTATTGGGATATGGTCGAGTTTAACCTCGATTAGAGTAACTGTTAACGATATACCGTTTATTGCCGGGGCACCCCCAGGGCATTTCAGCAGAAATGTTGACCTTGCAGCATCCGAGTATTTGTTGGATCCAGATTCCTGGTTCGGTGGATGGGCCGTGGCATGTACTATACGTGCGGACAGCGCTGCAATCCTCGGTTTGGCTTTCTTGACCGGTGAAATTGAAGTCTGTCTTGAAGCACATGATCTGGTTGATGGTGAAGGATGTATGCCCTGTGAAAACGACACAGAATGGTGTTGCACTTATTATATCGCCGGTGAAATCCCTCTAATCGCCGACGCCGGACCGGACCAATATATTTGTCTGGATGATCCGGGAGTTACTATCGGGGGAAGTCCCACTGCCGGCGGAGGTACTTCGCCATATAGCTATTCATGGGTTCCAGCTGCGGGTTTATCATCGACAACTGTGGCAAATCCGGTTGCATCACCGACAGCTACTACAACTTATGTAGTTACGGTTACCGATGACGACATGAACACTGCCAGCGATACCATGACTGTATATGTCTCCAATCCCGTAGCCGATGCGGGAAGAGATACATTGCTTTGTCCGGGAATGGGAATTCAACTTGGGGGCAGTCCCACCGGTTCTGGTGGTTTTGGTCCCTTGACTTATAGCTGGACTCCGGCTTCGCTTGTTTCCAGTTCAACGACTCCAAATCCGTGGTTCTATTCTATGCCGGGAGATACCGACGCAACTATCGAATTTATCGTAACAATTACCGACACATTGGGCTGTGAAGATGTCGATACGGTAGTGGTAACTCTCGACCAAATAGAAACCGATGCCGGTTCCGATTTCTATATCTGTGTTGGTGAAAGCGTAATGTTGGGCGGAACTCCATCGGCTACCGGAGGAATCGGGCCATATTCATACAACTGGTACGAATACCCCGGCGGAACAATGTTTAGCAGCGATCCTAATCCGATTGTATATCCTGCGGATACTACAATGTATATCCTCAATGTCAGCGGAATCAATCCATATTGCGCCGATGAAGACACATGCTGGGTTTATCCCACTGTTCCTATCGCAGATGCCGGACCGGATACCAGCATTTGTCTGGGTTCGAGTGTTACTGTCGGTGGTACTCCCACCGCAAGTGGAAGTGTTCCTCCTTATATTTATTCATGGGAATCCATCCCTCCGGGATTTGGCTCTATAATTGCCAATACTGTTGTGACACCTGCAAACAACACAACTTATATCGTTACGGTTACTGACTCTTCCGGATGTGTCGATATAGATACAGTTTTGGTCGAAGTTTATCCATCGCCCTATGCATGGGTGGAGATGCCATTCCCCTGCGGTGGAATCACTTCCTGTGAATTCCAAATGATCTCATGGCTTGCTATCGACACTGTTGGAGATATCGATGAAACTTCCGCAAGCGCAGACATAGAAGGAATAAGCTATGATTATTTCTCCTCGGAAATCAGTATTTCACACCTGCTTCCCGATACTGTTCGTGTAGAATTTATGCCCTCCAGCGGATGGACTCATGGCGATACTATCGATTTCGAATTGACCAATATCGCCAATTATATTGGTTGTAATGCTTCGGTTCCACCATGCAGTTTCATTGTAGATATCGAACCACCACTTCCAAACCCGCTTTATCCAGCGGATAGTTCTGTACTATATAGCCCACCGGATTCGATCGGTGTATTTATCTCCGATGCTCCAGCAGGAGTAAATCCGGCCTCGTTCGATCATATTGAAATAACTATCGATGGAATTACCGTTTCCGGATGGACTTATGCGTGGGACGGAAGCTATCTTGATATTCAAGGGCTAACTCTCGACGGCGGAGATACTGTTGAGATATGCCTGGACAGCCTTTACGATGCGCCAACTTATGACTATTGTCTTCCCAATGACACTTCGTTCTGCTGGACTTTTATTATTTTGCCCTGCGATCTTGAAATCGTGGCTCATCCGGATACGGCTATCTGCCATAGCGGCATTATCGATTTGTCGGTCGATCTGGATGGCGGTAGCGGTTTTTATACTTATGATTGGCGTCCATCGGACGGTTTGGATGATTCTACTTTGGCCAACCCAACCGCCACTGTCGATTCGTCGATTAATTACATCGTTACTGTTTACGATGAATCTCTGGCCTGTGCCAAATCGGATACGGCGACTATTATCGTCTCCAACCCCGTGGCCAATGCTGGCCCCGATGGCGTGATTTGCCCGTTCAGCGAAGTACCCCTGGGTTGCTTACCCGCTGCAACTGGTGGATTTGCCCCATATACTTATGAATGGCTAAATATGAGTGATTCATTGCTTTACACTGATGAACACCCAATTCATTCTTTTGGAGATATCGACGAAAGCTTTGTTTTACATGTAATCGATTCACTCGGCTGCGAAGCATGGGATACGGTAGAATTCACTATGGATTACATCTCGCCGGACAGCATTCATCTGATGACACCTGCCATGCACGAAACAGTAACTGTTGGCGATGTCTATTTCAGCTGGGAACCATATCCTACGAGTCTTGCTATGCTCTACGATGTTGATATCGATGGCACATTATTCTTTGGATTGGACTCAACTCATGTCAGTGTGCCCTTTGTCTGCGGCAATGAGATGCTCAACTGGCGGGTTACTGGTTATAACGAATGCCTGGAAACCTATGTTTCATGCGGTGAAACGACAGTTACTACCTATGTGGAAACCGTATTCTCGATTTACGATACTTTCTGGACTCCAGAATGCACCGAGCCTTATGCTGTCGAAGTCCACGTTCCAAATATGGATTGGACCGCCTGCGATCCAGATTCTATTGTTGCTTTCATTATCGATTCAGTTGGTATTGTCGAAAGCAGTATTCATATAACCGTTAATGGAATTGGCTATCGAGTCTCAGACCCTGAATTGGACTGGGACGGCGATTCGATATTGGTATTCAGGCCTTCTACCATGTGGGCTGATGGCGAAACGGTGGAGGTTTGTGTGGACAGCGCCGAGAATATCGACAGTAGCCCGCTTGTAACCTCGGAATGCTGGGAGTTTTATATCGACAGAAGTCCTCCAGGTGTTGTTAGCACAACTCCGGGCGCGGGGAGTACTATTTCTCCCACTACATCGGAGATTACCTTCTGCGTTCGCGACGACCTTTCCGGACTGGATTCGGTTTATGCCGATCTAGATGGCGTGGACTATCGATTCGGTCCATTCTCCTGCGTGGATAGCACCGTTTGTGTAACCATATCACTTTCGCCACCCTTGACTCCAGGCGATACTATTCCACTCGATGTATATCGTATGACTGATTGCCCGGACTGGTGCGGCCCCAACGAAGGTGACAGCTCATGGGTTTATATTGTTAGCGATTGCGATATTGCGGTGGAAGCGTTCCCGGATACCGCGATTTGCGGAAATGATTCCATTATTTTCGATGCTATCGTAACCGGAAGCTCCACTTATACCTGTCATTGGTGGCCTGAAGATCCGTTTGCTGATCCAATGGAATGCTCCCCAACTGGATGGGTAGATTCGACCGGTTATTTCCGAGTTCGTGTTATTGACGATTCAACTTTATGCGAAGTAACCGATTCAGTATTGATTATCGTGAGCCATCTCGAAGTCGATGCCGGTCCGGACGGCCATATTTGCCCGGAGGCATCGATAGAATTAGGTTGTTCGCCAACCGCTTTTGGAGGTATCGAGCCATATACTTATAGCTGGCAATATCTCGACGCTACTGAATTTAGTTCTTCGTCCAATCCTGTTTACGATTTCGCGGATTCCAGTGTTACTATCGTGCTTCAAGTTATTGACTCTATTGGTTGCGAAGCTTGGGACACTGTTGTCTATACTATCGATTACGAACCAGTTACCGATGTTACAATTCTAACTCCCACCGACGGCGCAATCGAAACTCCTGGTTCTGTTCATTTCCAATGGGAACCGATTCCACCCGGTGTCGATGCAACCTACGAATTCTATCTGGATACGACACTTATTGCGATTCTCGATTCCACGAATTACTATATCGATATCCCCTGCGGTGAATTCCACACATGGTATGTAAGAGCATTTACCAATTGTTTCGAAACCTATCTGGCTTGCGACGGTGACACTATCGAAACAGTATCCGCCGACACTGCGGTATCATCGGCAATTTTATTCTCCACAATGCCATGCGGTGTTCCCAGCGCGGACTATGTGCATGTCCCCGATGGCGATTGGACCGCCTGCGATCCAGATTCTATCGTGTGGGTGATAACCGATTCCGCAGGTATCGTGGAAAGTTCTATCGAAGTTCGCGTGAACGGAATTTCATATACAACTTCATCGCCGGAACTCACATGGGACGGTTCGACCAGATTGTTATTTGAACCATCACCCATGTGGCCGAGCGGTACCACGGTTAATGCATGTTTGATCTCGGCCATGAATGTCGATTCTGTATGGCTCCCAGATTCGGTTTGCGGAGAATTCTATGTAGATTTCGACCCACCGGTTGTATGGGGGATCGATCCTGCACCGGGGGCTACGGTTATTGCTGCAAGCTGGACGACACTCGATCTTTTCATCTATGATTCTCTTTCCGGGTTGGACGAATCGACTGTCTGGTTTACTATAGATGGAGGCACATACTATTTAACCGATCCAGAAGTAACCTGGGATGGCGATTCTACGGTCTCTATCGATATCTCCAGTCTGGATATCGATTGCGGCGATACGGTTCTTGTTTATCTCACCGCCTCGGATTCACCAGATTGGTGCGATGCTAACTTCATGGCGGACACTTTCGATATTTATACTGCGCCGTGCGGTTTAAATGCAAACATTATCGAACCATTGCCAAATACAATCTCCGCATGTGAAGACCAGGAAATAATAATGAGTATTGAGCCGTCAAGTGGTGGCTCACGCAGCTTGTTGTGGTTAACCGATCCTTCTTACGGTTCTGGTAATTTAACTGATTATGGAAGCATCGGCTATGCAAACGCAGCGGAATCTCTCGCAGCATGGGGATGGTCGGTCGATGAAATACCTCAAACAACAATCCTTACTTCAGCACTGTTAAATTCATATTCTGTGGTGGTTATCGGTAATGTAAAAACCGATGGTCCACGAATGTACACAACCGCCGAAAGAACTGCTTTGGAAAGCTATGTATTCAATGGAGGAAAAATACTCAGTATATCTGGATGGGTTGTTGAAGATACAGATATCAATCTCGAGAACTTCCTTCTAAATGATTTCGGGTTAGGTTATGAACCTTTCGAATTCTATGAAGATTCAATTATTCCTGTAATTTCAAGCCCGATAGACCCCGGTGTTTCCATGGTTCCTGGCAATGGAGTTAAATGGGCGGTCGGCCTCGATGAATGTTGGGCTTTGCGTGGAAGCGATTGCGCATGTGGCGTGAAAAACTATGGTAGCGGTAAAATCGTTATGTATTTCGATGAACATTGGCTGTTCAACGGCCCACATCACGATATGGATTTCACCACTCATCAAAACGCAAGACTCTTCGCCAATATTATGTCATTCCTTGCCCCCATGGATACACTCTGCCCGGTAGATCCATCTACTATCGTGCTAGAAGTCGAGGGTTCGGATTATATGGTCTCAGATCCGGAATTAGATTGGACAGATCCAATTCTTACCTGGACTCCTCCTGCGGATTGGATTCATTCAGAGGAAGTCGATGTATGTCTCACGGATGTCCTGGATACTTGCGGAGGGACAATCGATGATCTGCCAATCTGCTGGACTTTCCATATCGATCTGCAACCACCCGATACTATCGTGTGGGAACCGCCATGCGGATCGAATCTCGATTCCGACACCGGAGCAATTTTCCATATCGTCCTCGAGGACGGTCCCGCACTTATAGAGTCTGTCAAAGTCAGTATCGATGGGACAGATTACGATTTGGGAACTGCGCTTACTATTTCCGGTTCTGATGCTGAATTCTCATGGAACCCGGTTACTGACGGTGGAATGACTCTGTCGCCAGGCGATATAATCAATTTCTGTGTGCATACAGGTGATAGTGGAATTACCTATTGTGATCCGCATGAAACCCTGTATTGCTGCGATTATTATGTGCCACTCGATACCGGAATCGTCATAGCAGAAATCGTGGAGCCAACTCCCAATTCTGTTTCAGCATGTGACGATCAGCAAATCATCATGACCATCGACGGAAGCACAATGCCCGATTTCGGCTCGATACTGTGGATAAACAATTTCGCGGATGATAACGGCAGCCTGCATTGCGATGGCGATGTTTGCTACGGCATCCTGCGCGACACACTGATATCGCTAGGATACGATATCGTCGAAATCGATCAGGATTCGACTCTTAGCGATATCCTCCTTGCACCATACGGCACCGTAGTAATCGGCCCAGCCGTAGATAAGATTTTCTCAGGAGGAGAAGCTCTGGTTATCAATAGATTCGTAACCGAATGGGGAAGAAGCCTGCTAAGTATCGGTTTGGGTGAAGCTACTAATCCTTCCCACAATTCACTGGTCGATCAATTTGATATGCAATATGTTAGTGTTGGCCCGTATTATTATTGGGGCGAAATCTCCGGACCGATTGATTCTTCACATCCGGTGACTTCGAGCATATCACGTTTATCCGTTGGAGGAACGCCTTTTATCAAAGTTTCCTCGGGGAGATCTTTGGCTTATCACGAAGACTCATGCATTCTGGCCATCAGAGAATTCGGGCCGGGACGAATCGTGGCTTATGCCGATGATCAGACCTTCATGGATTCACACAGATCTGATGTTAATATCGGCCTCCACGACAATAAGCAGTTTGCACTGAATACTTTCAGCTGGCTGGCTAATACAATCGATATTGATTGTCCAATAATCGGTTCGACCATTATTCTGGAAGTCGAAGGCGCGCTTTATGATATATCCGACACAGAACTCGAATGGGATCCCGAAACATTGGTGTTCACTCCATCGATACTGTGGAATCACTACGATACGGTTGATGTGTGTCTGAGAGAGGCCGAGGATTCTTGCGGTGCGATTCTGCCTTCCCCGGTTTGCTGGGAATTCTATATCGATTTGCAAGCGCCGGATATTGCAAATCTAAACCCGCCTTGTGGAACTCCGATTATTCCGGGATTCAACGACGTATGGCAGATCGAACTGGAAGACTGGCCCGCGGGAATTATGCCGGACAGCACGAAAGTTATTTTCGAAGGAACCGAATACCCAATACCCGGACCGGATACAAGTTCCACTCATGAACTCGAATTCACCTGGGATCCCGATTCATTTGGAATTACTCTTACTCCGGGCGATACAGTTGAATGGTGTATCTCAGCTATGGACAATCCGGACTATTGCCCTCCGAATGAAACCCTGTTCTGTTGCGAATATCCAATCACAGATACCGGCGGACCTATCGGAAGTATTATCAGAGTTCCCGATCAGTATATCTCCGCTTGCGATCCTGAATCGATTATTGTGAATATCGTCTCCAGCTATCCGGTTGTGGAATCGACAATCGTCCTCAATGTGGATGGTATGTCTTACAACACAAACGATGACAGGCTTACATGGTTCGACCCATCGCTAACTTTCGATCCCGAACCCGATTGGAACGACCACGATACCGTTTTCGCTTCACTTGTGGAAGCCGTAGATATCTTCGGTAATCCGTGTATCAACTGCCCGCTTACATGGCAGTTCTTTATCGATAGAATTTCCCCGACCAGCGCAATGCTCGAACCGGGAACCGAGATTATACGCGATGTTCGCCCGCAGATTCTTATCTCTGTCGATGATCTACTTGCCGGAGTAAATCCGGATTCGTTGATTTTGGTCATTAATGGAACCGAATACTATTATCCTGGCGATTTCACCTGGTTGCCATATGATGACAGCCTTGGCGGTCATGTCCGGTGGATTGCTGGCGAGCACGGAGTTACTTTCAACGCCGGGGATACGGTCGAAGTAGAAATCTATGCCATGGACAATCCGGACTATTGTGGCCCTAACCAGCATTTCGCGGAATACGAATTCTTTGTGGCACCATTTACTCCATGTTTGGTAAATCCAAATCCATTTACACCAAACACGGATGATATAAACGATATTACCGCCTTCGATTGGCCGAACATGACCACTGAAGGGGCAAATATCATGATATTCGATTTGCGAAATGTTCTTATCCGTAAATACGAACTCGGGCCACAGGAAAATTATCATAACTATATCGAGAGATCGTGGGATGGTAAGGACGAGAATGGTAAATTAATGCCGCAGGGACTCTATCTCTACGTTATTGAATCCGAGGGAAGAATAATCTGTAACGGAACAATTACTCTAATTAGATAAAAAAGTACTTGCGTAACAATGAATATTGTATTTATTTATATTTATAAAGTGTAATCTGAAGAGGGATTTAATAATTGGATCTTAACAAATTACAGGATTATGACATTTTTGGGCTTTATAGCCTTCTGGGTGATATACCCAGGACTGTCAAACAATTCGTTAAGACTTCACGTGAACCAAAAGTAAAAGTCCAGGCATCGTTATTCACTGAAACCGACCGGGCCTGGTTTATCATGTATAATAATGTTCTCGAATGGCTGCCTAAAAAGGCGGCTCGCGTGGTAGAATCAAAGGATCACGAGATTACACTTCTGGCTAACAAGAAAGTATGGTCGAGTAAATTCGGTCAGGCACAGGCTGTAGCAACCTGTTAGTTCAGTTAAAACAAATCATATAGTATTTCGGCAATTTCCCACAAATCTGCTGAATAATTTACCGCTCTCCGGTTTTTCCGGCAAGGCCTCCGGATGCCATTGAATGGAGATAATCCTTTCCCGGTTATCCCCTATCGGTTCGATTGCTTCGATAATTCCATCCGGGGATTTGGCCGATACTCGAAATCCATCGGCAAGCTTTTTTATCCCCTGATGATGACTGGAGTTAACTGTATGCATTCCATCGCCGATAATCTCCGCCAAATAAGTGTCGGGAAAAACTTCTATGCTATGTTCGGTTCTGTGCTTTTCTGGTGTCCTATGTCCCTGCGGAATGGTCTCCACTTTACAAAAAGTGAAATCCTGATACAAAGTGCCACCATAAAACACATTCAATATCTGATGTCCTCGGCAAATAGCCATTATCGGACCATCCGGACGAATTAGCTCCCATCGGCGAAGCAACTCCATTTCAAGTTTATCGCGACGAAGTCTTACCACACAGTCGGCCTCGGGATTATTCTCTTCCCCAAAAAACGAGGAGTCCAGATCACTGCCCCCGCTGAGTAGAAGGCCATCTAACATTCGTAGCAGAGGGTTTATCAGATGATAATCCTTCTTGCGAAAATTTGGAATAATAATGGGCAACCCACCAGCATCGATTATTGAATCGGTGTATTCGTTTTTCGCATAATCGAAACTACCATCGGTAAAAACAGGCCTTCCCTTTTGATAGGGAGCGAAGCTTGCTGAAACTCCTATTACTGGAGGTCTGCTCACATTAATACCATTCTAATTGAAGAGTCTGGCCGATACTCGAGGTCAAGACAGTTTCGCTGCTCGAGCTAATATCATAACTACAAAGAGAATACGCTCCTCCCCTATATTTAGAATACAGTAAAGTATTGCCATCCTCTGAAATTGTTATGGCTTCGATTGTAGCGTTTTCGCCAGTTAGATCGTTTACTAATTCCATCGTTTGGCCGGGCCATGCGCGATATATTTTATCACCCAGGGCTGTGTTGCGTTCGATGAAATAGATCCAATCTCCTGCAGGAGAGAATACAACATGATCGAGATCCGTAGCTGCATGAAGTCCCACCGGGAATGAACCGGCTTCTACATCCCAATAATAGAGATGATTCTGCGAAACCACCGCGATTTCCGAACCGGTCGAAGACCAGGCGAAACAATCCACATCGTCGTCCAAGCCCGGATGAGCTATCTGAGATTCATCGGATAAATCCCAGATATATAATAACGGATTATAAGAAACACCGCTGGTATAAGCCAGATAAGAGGAATCTGCCGAAAATCTGAGATTCTTACCCCCCTGCGAAGAACTAACCAACACATGTTCGCTGTCATCAAACAGATTTTTTAAAACGATATCTCCCGCACGGGCAAAAGCAAGAGTTCGCCCATCCGGCGAAAGATCGGGATATTTTTCCACCATGGAATGAGTGGTCAATTGATATTGAACCCCGCTGGTCAAATTTATTACCCAAATATCGTCGTCCTTATCGGACAATATCCATGAGCGATTGGGTGTAAATTTAACCGAATAAGGCGCACCACCGGAAAGGCCGTTGTATGATGATCCCAGGGTTGGAAAATACAACGCTTGAACAGTCATCCCCGTGGGACGAGACCTGGTAAGGAACCCGGGAAGTGGTGCAAGTGTATCTATGGAAAAAGAGCATGTGTCCAAATTCTCTTCCGTCGTAAATTCCGCGCAGTCGTGAAGCGCATTACCCGAAGTATCCACTGCATCGATACACCATTCTATATCTGTATTATAATCGAAGTTTATCGGATTGATATATCTTAAATCGTAGCCACCGCATGTATTTGTGATTATTGTAGGATTCACCGAAACACCATTCACTGTCATAGTGATCGAATCCGAAATCAGTCCCGAAGCGAACTCTCCGGTGTCGCATATGCTTACATATAGACTGGCAGCAATCGAAACCGAACTTTCGCCATCCTCGGGGTTCCAAAAAGAAATATATGGCACAGCGTTATCCGTGCTATCGCTGTGATTATTGTCGTTATCATCAGGTTCGGTGCCTTTTTCACAACTAATCACCATGAAAACCATGGCACACATAATCATCAAGAATAAAATGGCTCTCTTCATTTCATCTCCTATTTGATAAGAAGAACTCTTTTGGATATAAATCCGTTCTCAGTTTTGGTCTTTACTAAAAATACTCCCGAACCTATATCGTTCGGAGGTGTCCAATTGATTGAATTTTTATAACTCAAATCGAACCGCGAAATCAGATTTCCATTGATATCATATATCTCTACCGGCCCCGGTGATTCGATTCTGCAGCTCGAATTGAATGGATTGGGATAAACTCGCAAAGCAAATTCTTTCGGAATGAATCCCTCATCGATTTCCATTTGCTGAATATATACCAGCCAGCAAGTATCTGTTTGATTCGGTGAATATAAATCCACATTATCCATCAAATGCAAACAGATCTCAATCGAGTTTTCATCGCCCAATGCGGGACCAAAAGCACCGCTTTGCAATATTATAGAGTCACCAATAAGAGTAATTCCTCCCAGTGGCGATTCCAGCAATGTCGAAGATAGATCGTAAAAATCGAATCCTACTCTGGCGAAATTGGCGGTTAATCCGGCTGGTTCATCGGAGGCCACAATCTGAATATCATCGATTCCTACTCTCAAAGTTCCCATGGGTGCGGGAATTAATTCTAGAATCTCCGGTGATTCGGTATCCACAAGGAAAGTGTAGTTTAATGGTCCCTCCAGATCGTTGCCGTGCGTGTCCTGCGCATGAAGAAGGCTAACTGTAACCTCCGAAGCATGAGGGAATCCATTATCTGGCCAGATAGTCAACAACGAATCGTGGAAATTCATATTGTGAGGCCAATAATAATCGAAGCAAGCTATCTGCGCGTGAATAGTGGACACATCGATTCCATCATCATCGAGCAATTTAATTTTTACATAGGGTGAATCAGACGCCACGATACTTCCGTGATAAGGACTCACAGGCGAAGCCACAGGTCCTTCATCGGAACCCACATGGAAACTCCAATGCAAATCTCCAATATTGGGATCGCAAACATCGGGGGAATCTCCAAACCATACTCGAACCGAGTGATCTCCGTCCGAAGTATCCTCGGGATATAGGCGAATTGTGTAATCATCCCAGTTTAAATGGGCATCGGGATAAGAATACAATTCACCGTCGTATTGAAAAACTATAGTATTCGGGTCGACTTCGCTTGTAACATCGAAGAGATTAAGCGATATTGCAGCGGGAAATTCACTTACCACCTGACCGTTGCGGGGAATCTCATTCGTGGCAACAGGCGCTTGTCTATCGGCAAAGAAATACCAGCAAACCGGGCTTTCTATATGATTGCCTGACATATCCGCAACATCGAGCAAGCAGAAATAGATACTATCCCCATCCGGCCAATGGAACGGCGGAGAGAATATCATTGTATCATCATGCATAACGATATATGAAGAATACCCGCTGAATGTATCGCTAATTGCGCGAACCAATATCGAGTATTCATCGATTTCGTCCGGATCTTCCAGAAGCATTTTCACCGGATAACGATTACACGAAGTAATCAGAGATGGAGTAGGCTGTAGAATTGTAACCTCAGGTGACTCAGACTCGGTTGCACTCTCAATTCTGGAGGCGTATAAATCTGTAGTTGCGCTGCGATTATCTTCCCAAACAACAACGAAATGACTACCATTAGAAGCACCGCGAACTTTCAATCTTGCACCAGCAATATCGGTAGCAGTAAAATCCGATTCGATAAGAGTCCCACCTGGAGATAAATATTGACAGTAGATGTCCGAAGATACATCTCGAGTGTCCTGCCAACTAATTAAAAAGCCGTGGCTATCGTGAATACAAATGGGTTTAGTTTGGTCATCGGTAGCCGTCGAGATCGGGAAAGGACTTCCTTCCGGCGAACCGGAACTATCCAACATAATTCCGTAAATATCTCTTTCCATACTGACATTACGATGTTCGTAAACCAGAAAATATCCGTCACCGTCATAAGCCAATGCGGGATTGCTTTCATCGTTAGTCCCTTCGGTTAGAAGAATAGGACTTCCAATTCTACTACCCGAACTGGACACTCCCACCCCAAAAATTCCCATATCCGACGACGTGGAATCTTCGAAAACTACGTACCATTGACTGCCGTTCCAGGCCACGGAAGGCGATTTCTGATTTCCCGGTGAATCTGAGAGGTCGATCGGAGCTGTGCTAATCATATCCTCACCGGTAACGCAGGCTTTTATATGACTAATTCCGCTGATTCGTTCTTCCCAAACAACCAGAAACTCTCCACCCGAATGACCGGAAACTCTTACTTCCTGAATACTTCCTCCAGCGGTAGCTATAGGGAAATTCCCCAGATAAAGCATTCCATCGTCTTGAATTAAATTACCATAAACCTTATATCCGCTTCGCATATCTGACCACACGGCCAGATAATATTCCGAGCCGAAACTAACCGATGGCAATCGTTGGTATCCAGTGAACGCGCAAACAGGAGATTCCAAACCCGGAGTTTCTCCATCGGCGGTAACGATTCTACCATAGATATTTGGATTACCGGTTCCCGCGCGAGCATCTTCCCAAACCACCATAAAATCTGTGCCGTCGCTTGCAATATCCGGAGAGAATTGCTGCCCAGCGGCAGTGCTGATAGTTATCTCCTGCGCATAAACAAACGAAACAAACGCAACAACTAATAATAAAACTATTTTCTTTTTCAATTCATCACCTTTCGATATAAGGACAATTAATAATAATATACAACAGAACATTATAAATCAAGACTCTAAAATGCTCCATTACTTATTCAGTCAGCGCATGGATTGAAACCCAGTTCTGTGAGAGCTTCGCCAGCCAGATAGAGGCTCCCGGTAATCAGGACAATCTCGCAGGAATCTTTTAATGCTAATTTTATAGCTGTTTTGATATCTGGAGCCGTTTTAATTTCAAACTCAAATTCTTCAGCGATTTCAACAAGATTATCGATTTGCGCCACTCGCGGCCAGTCGAATCGGGTTAGGATAATTTCCTGTGAAAGGTCTCTTAATCCATAAAGCATTCCACGAATATCTTTATCCATATTTGCAGAGAAGATTACTCCAATTTTTTCATTCGGCCAGATTTTTCGCATTGAATCACATATACATTCGATAGCCATGGGGCTATGCGCTCCATCGACAACTACAGTTTTTTCCCCTTGGAATATCTGCATACGACCGGGCCATTTTACATTTTTAAAACCGGTTCGAATGGATTCTTCCGAAATCTCAATCCCTTGTTTGTTGAGCATGGAAATAATTCCAAGACTTATTATCGCGTTTTTGATTTGTATCTCGCTGGGAAGAGCTAACATCAATTCTTTTATTGATAAATAGCCATTGTCGATATCGAAAGTCGTTCCTTTTTGGTTAGATTCCACATTATTCACGATTGTATTACGATCCACAAATAGAAAATCTTCCAATTTGAGTGTCTTCAGTTTTTCGAGGATTATCTCCTCCGCTTTTATCGATCCCGGATAAGTCACCAGTGGAATTCCAGGGCGAATAATTCCGGCTTTCTCACGGGTGATTTCCTCGATTGTTGTTCCCAGAATATTGGTATGATCGATTCCCAGATTGGTAATTACCGTAATATCCGGCTCGATTATATTTGTAGCATCGAGTCTTCCCCCTAAACCTACTTCAACCAGAGCAATATCAACCTGCCCTTTTTTGAAAATTGAAAATGCGGTAGCGGTGAGAATCTCAAAAACTGTTCGATATTTCTTCTCTGCCCCTATTTGTTTTGCCAGAGCAATATTCTTTTCCAGTTCTTCAATAAAGAGATTTTCGTTCACACAACAGCCATCGATTTTAATCCTCTCGCGAATGTTCACCAGATGAGGTGAAGTATAAAGACCGGTTTTGTATCCCTGTGCACGAAGCACCGCTTCAGTCATGGCGCAAACAGAACCTTTACCTTTAGAGCCAGCTACAAGGATTTTCCGATAATTATCTTGAGGAGAACCAATTCTTTCGAGGAAATTCGCAAATCTATCAAGATCGTCCTGTCTGGTTTGAATTAAATTCCCGGAATTCAACAACTTCTCGTAATCGATGAATGAGTATAATTCGTCGATAACCTTTTTAAAACGTACATTCATTATCTTTTAGAAGGCTTCTTGCCAAAAACATATGAAACCGCGAAAGCCGCGGCCAACACTATTACTATAGTTGCACCGGAAGGAATATTTAGAAAATATGATAGAATCAACCCTAAAACTGCCGATAAAACCGCAGTCGATGTAGATATCCAGAAAAGCGATTTATATTTCTTGCACCATATTAAAGCCACAGAACCGGGAATCACTAAAAGAGCTGTTATCAAAATCACACCCACTATCTGCATAGATACAATAATCGCCAGTGCTACACTAACGAAAAAACCATACTGAACAGCCCGCACCGGAATACCATAAAGACTGGCGATAAGCTCGTCGAAAGCATAAAACTGCAGTTCTTTGAAAAATATTAATCCTCCGGCAATTACTATCACAGCAACTACCATCAGCCAGATAATGTCGCCATTACCCACCGAGAGGATACTTCCGAAAAGATAACTCATCACAGAAGTCGAATGTCCGGTGGATCGTGATAGGAATATTACCCCCAAAGCCATAGCCGTGGCCATGAAAATCCCTATCAAAGAGTCGCGATTCGATAATCCTTTCAATGAAAGCGCGGAGATTCCAAAGGCCATAATCAAAGCGAAAATTAAAGCAAAAACCATGGGATTAAGTCCAAGAAAAAGTCCTAAAGCAACGCCACCAAAAGCAGCGTGAGAAATCCCTTGACCAATAAAAGCCATCTTCTTGGAAACTACGAAAACAGAAAGAAATCCACACAGCAAACCGGCAACAATACCGACCAACAAGGCCTTCTGAAAAAAGGCATATCCCATCATCTCAATCATTGTGTTTCTCCAGAAATCTAACAGGAAGATTATGCACCAGAAGCTCCGAGTTCTCGCCGTATGTATGTTTTAGCGCTTCTGGGCAAAGTTCCTCGCAGCAATCGTGAAAATAGAGTTTTTTATTCAAACAAGCAACTTTATCCGCATGTTTGGTGATTGTTCCGATATCGTGACTGACCAATACAATGGATATATCTAAATTATCCCTGAGCATAGCCATTAAATCCATGAATTTGGCCGATGTCTCGATATCGACTCCCGCTTCAGGCTCATCGAGAAGAATCAGTTTGGGATCGTTGACCAACGCACGCGCGATCAGAACTCTCTGGAGTTGACCTCCGCTAAGTTCTTTTACCAATCGGTTCTCCAACTCGGAGGAATTAACCAGATCAAGGATCTCTCGAGCCTTTTCAATATCTTCCTTCCCTGGTGATTTTAAAAATCCCATTCGGGCGTATCTTGCCATGAGAATTACTTCCAGCGAAGTAACCGGTAACTCCCTGTTGAAATTGTGTTTTTGAGGAAGATAACCAAGTCCAAATCCATCTTTCAAAGCCTTTTCTGGCTTCTTTCCGCCAAGAAGAACTTTGCCACTTTTCGGTTTAATTTTCCCGAGAATAACTTCCAATAAAGTAGTTTTACCAGCTCCATTTGGACCAATTAATCCCACAATAACTCGCGGAAATAGTTCCATACTCACCGAATCCAAAACCAGCCTGTTGTCCAGCCTGACCGTAACATCCGATATTTCCACAAGCGGTTTATTGGACATTTTCCTCGATAGCTTTCACATTTTTCTCGATTAATTCAATATAGGAAGTTTCATTATCTCCGTGTGGATCAACAATTACCACTGGAATATTCAATTCTTCTCCGATAACTTTAGCCGGTTTTTGAGAAATATTAATCTCACTCATCACACAAACCGCATTTTTCTCCTTACCTAATTCTACTATATCCTGAATATCCTTCGGGCTAGGCTCGTAACCAGGCAACGGCTCGAGGATGTCCAATACTATCATCCCGTACCTTCGGCAGAAATATATCATCGATCCGTGATGCAGAATTACCGATCTACTTTTCAAATCTTCCAGTTGCAATGAGATTTTTTCGTCCAAATTTCTGAGTTCTTTTTTCAAAGCGTGGCCTCTATACCAAAACGTATCGGAAATAGCCGGATAAGCAGCTGCAAATCCGCGAATCATCTCCTGCAAAAGCAATTCGCTGGTGATAAAAGGATCCATCCACACATGGGGATTGCCATGCGCACTGACTTTTTCATCAGCGCGATACCTTTTCCTTAATCGCTCGGGAAGTGCCGGCAATGAAGGAACACCGGCCGCAAGAGGAATAATTCTCGGGCCGTTTTCAGCAGCCAGAGCTATTTTTGTGGCCCATTCGTCAAAACCCATGCCAATCTGAAATAGCAAATCCGAGTTTGTCAATCTCCTGATATCTTCGGGCGTAGGCTCATAGCTGTGAGGTTCGGCACCCGGAGGAAGCAGCACATGTACATCGCAGTATTCGCCGCCAATTCGCTCTGCTAAAGATTTCAACGGCGGAATCGTAACGAAAACGGTAAGATGATCCTCGGAAACCTCTTCTTTATCCATCTTCTTTTCTTCACAACCGATCAGAGAGATCAATAAGCAAATAGTGATTAATATTAATAAGAATCTTTTCATTGGTTCACCCCCATTTTTCCCAAAATATTATTAAGATATCCCAACGCAATTTCAATCTGTTCTTTGGTATTATAAACATGAAATGCAAATCTCAGAGCACCTTCTCTAAGAGATACTACTACCTTACGTTTGGTCAATTCATCCCGAACTGCAGTAGCGTTAGGTACTTTTAGTGAAACTATATGAGTCCGATGTGCTCCGTCTCTATCACTCAAAACACTAACCCCCTTTATTCCACTTACTCTATCGCAAAGATAATCCGAAAGCCCAAGACAATGCGCCTCGATATTCTCTATCCCCAACTCTAAAAACATTTTTACCGATTCGGACATTCCCCAAAGAGCTTGATAAGCATGACTTCCCACCTCGAATCGCTTTGCATCTGGTGCACTTGGCATATCGTGACGAAGCAGGTCAGTGAAATCTTCCGGTTCAATAAAGTGCGACAACCAACCATCATAAGCGGGATTTAGACACTCCAGAAAACCACGTTTCACATAAAGAAAACCGGTTCCATAGGGCGATAGCATATGTTTCTGCCCACCGGAAGCAAATGCGTGGAAACCCTCATGACGAGCATCCACTTTTAGAACTCCCATCGCCTGTATTCCATCCACGAACACATAAATTCCTTGGTTCTTAGCCATTTCGACAACTTGCCTTACATCGCTACGATAGCCATCGGAGAACTGGACTTCACTAATAGTTATCATTTTTGTCTTTGGGGAGATATGCTTTTCGATCATATTTGGAGTAATTCGACCGGTTTGCATGGGAATCCATATTACTTTAGCTCCCATGTGATGAGCATTAAGCCACGGATATGAGTTCGCAGGGAATTCGCGCGAACCGATAAGTATCTCATCTCCGTTTTCCCACGGATAAGCTGCAGCGATTGCATTAATTCCCACGCTGGTATTGGGCACAAGAGCGATTTCACCTTTTTCGCAATTGAGAAGCCGGGCGATATTCGCTCTCAGTTCGGCCATCATAAAAAAAGTCTCCGGATCATGTGCCATATCGGTTTGTCGATATCGATTTAAGAATGCAATCTGAGCTGCAATAGTTCTTTCCGGAAGAATCCCCGTACTTGCACCCGCGAAATAGAGGAATTTCTCGGTTAAAGGAAACTCGCGTTTGAGTTCATCTCTGGTGAAAAGCCCACTCATTTTATCTCTTTCTAATTAGCCCAACATTGTGGCCGTATATCGTCGCCCTCTGAGAATGTTATCCTGAATGGCCCGTCGGAACAATCCGCGGGAATTGCATATATCTCGCGGTCGCCGTCGCGATAGCTTACCCAGAATATCCAATCGCCGTCGGGCGACCAGCACGGCGAGATATCCTCGGCCAGATTTTCAGTTATAAAACGTGTTTCGCCATCCATCGAAGTTACCGCGATATCCCATTGATGATTACGGAACACCTGATGAACAACTTCACTTCCATCCGGCGAAACTTCTGGTTTTTCATCGGAATTCGTGCTATTTGTAAGATTTGTCATATCGCCGCCTACGTCGATTTTCCAGATATCTCGAATTCCATTGTCTGCCATTACACAGATAATACTTTCGCCATCCGGTGTCCAGCGCGGATTCCATGCATCCATATACGGATCGGAGATCATCTGGATTGCCACGCTATCCGGGCTGAAAACCGTAGCGAGATAAATATAATTTTCTCCGAAATAACCGGTTCTCACAAAGGCAATTCTATCTTCGGTTGGCGACCAAACAGGTGCTTCGTCCGAGCCCTCATAATGAGTCAATCTGGTAACCTCGCGTGTATCCGAATTCATGATTGCCAACTCTTTATCGTAATATGTAAAATACCATCGCTTGGTCATAAAACAGACATATTGACAATCTGGCGACACTGTTGGATTACCATCAAATTGAGAGCAATTAGTCATATTAGTCTCTAATCCACCCTGTCTATCGATCATATAAACGTCCCATTTGGATTGACACTTACCCCCAAAATATACATTATTATCAGCAGAATTGGTTACTCCCCACCTACCACATCCTTCGACAAGATTGGTCAGTTTGGTTGGCGCACCTTCGGGAAGATCTATCGTGAAGATATTTGGCGCACCGTCACGATATGAAACCCAACACAACGTGCAATCTGGCCCTACTCCTGGGCCTGAATACTCCGAACCACAGCTAATAATCAGCGGAATAGCAATAAATAATAGCAATATTGCCTTTTTCAATATCTCTCCTTACAACCGGTATAATCTATAAATAATACTTCTCCTGCAACTGGTGTCAAGGGATAAGCTTTTATAAAATTTGGTGGTAACTCCGACTAATTCTAATATATTCAAATACTATGGAAAACAATAATGAAGAAAAATGGATTAAATTACCTAAATACCCAACCTGTTTCGTGTGTGGTCAGGATAATCCAGCCGGCCTGAAACTAACTTTTTGGGCGCGAGGCAGAGAAGCCCGCACCGAATGGACTCCAGAGATGAAATTCTGCGGTTACGATGGAATTGTGCATGGTGGAGTTGTGGCAACCGTTCTGGATGAGATAATGGGGTGGGCTGGATGGCTCGAGTATCGCAAATATTATTTTACCATGAAAATCGAGATCCGCTATCGCAAACCGGTTTATGCCAACACAAATTATCGAGTCGAATCGCATCTAACAGTATGCAGAGATAAAATATATCTGGCCGAAGGCGAGATTATCTCCCCGGAAGGAGAAACCGTGGCTTCGGGAAAGGCAACCTATATGCTAAGGGATCGAATTGAGTAAACTCAATCTGAGTAACATACGTAAAGCGCATCGCATTCTCCTGAACAGATTTGGCGAGAACGAAAAAGAGCATCGACGTGGTGGTTTCACCGGTGATATAATCGCCGGGTTGATGTCTCAGAATACTACAGATAAAAATCGCGATGTAGCATTCAAATCACTCATGGATCGATTTGGTACTCTTGAAAAAATCGCGAAAGCACCGATAGAAGAGATAGCCAATGCAATCTCACCGGCCGGGATGATGAATGTTCGTGCACCGCGAATCAAATCGCTGCTTGAAGCCATCAAAGATGAAACCGGAGATTACAAAGCGGATTTTCTACTTGAAATCCCTCATAAGCAAGCATTTGAGTGGTTAATCAAGCGCGATGGAATAGGCGAGAAAACCGCGGCGGTGTTCCTTCTTTTCAGAGCAGATGCTCCATATTTCCCCGTGGACACACACATCAAACGAATTCTGCCACGTCTTGGATGGTTCCCCAATAAAACACAACCACTCAAAATTCAGCATACAATGACAGAAATCTGCCCACCCGAAATTATGAAAGACTTCCATCTGAACATAATCCGACTGGGCAGAACAATTTGCAAACCGCGTAATCCAAAATGCGAGCAATGCCCGTTAGATAAATTTTGCGATTATAGTAGCTAATTTAGACTAATTTACCAACTGCGTTTTCCACAGCTTCCAGGATTTTCCCAGAACGAACCAACTCCGCCATCTTATTATTATCGTTATAAGTTGGACGATCCTTATCCAGAAAATCGACATTCTCTCTAATGAGATTATAAGCTGCCTGTGAACCTTTTCCCGGTTTGTGCGGTTTCCTGAAATCCATAGCCTGAGCCGCCGCCATCATCTCGATACCTATAACCGCGCTGGTATGCTCAATCACTTTCCTGGATTTAATAGCCGAAGTCATCCCCATAGAGACGAAATCTTCCTGATCGGCCGCAGCCGGGACAGAAAGAGTAGCCGCGGGGCTGCTTAAAACACGGCATTCAGCGATAAGCATTCCCTGAGTATATTGTGTAAGCATCAATCCGCTCATCAAACCGGCACCCTTGGTTAAGAATGGCGGCAATCCGCATGAAAGATGCGAGTTCATCAACCTGTTGGTCCTGCGTTCGGAGAGAACTGCCACCGTAGTTAGCGATGTGGTCATCAACTCCAGCGGGAAAGCCAGCGGAGTACCCTGGAAATTTGCTCCGGGAATTACATCGCCTTCATCGGGGAAGAATACCGGGTTGTCGCCCACACCGTTAAGCTCTATCAAGAACTGAGCACGTGCCCATTTGAGAGCATCTTTTGCCGAACCGACAATCTGAGGTGTGCTGCGAAGACTGTACGCATCCTGAACCTTCTTCTTGCCTAAAACTCCACTGAGCATATCAGAATCCTGAGTAATTTTGCGAATATTGGAAGCCGAATCGACCGAACCCTGAAATCCTCTGGCCTTGTGAATTCTTTCGTCAAAAGAGATCATCTGTGCATTGAGAACCTCGAGAGTCATCGAACCCGCGATTTCACTTGTTTTTAAGAAAACATCCATGTCGTGCATCTGAATAGAACCCATGGAAGTGATACAATTCGAACCGTTGATACAGGCCAAGCCGTCTCTGGCAAGGAACTCGAGTGGTTCTATTCCAGCTTTTTTGAGTGCTTCCGCTGCGGGAAGTCTCTCGCCGTTGTAAAATGCTTCTCCTTCGCCCATTAAAGCAAGCGCAAATTGCGACATAGGAGAAAGATCGCCGCAAGCGCCCACACTCCCATGCTGGCTCATTACCGGAGTAACTCCTTTATTGAGTAAAGCCACAATCTGCAGGGTAACTTCCGGGCGAACTCCACTCTGGCCATGGCAATGAACATTTGCGCGGGAAAGCATAGCGCCACGTGCATCTTCAATCTGCATCGGCTCGCCATAACCGGCAGCATGCGAATAAATGAGATATTTCTGAAAATCCTTAACCTGATCCGGGTTCAAAACAACCTCGGCAAGCTCTCCGATACCGGTAGTTACACCGTACATAACTTCTTGCTTCTCGACCTTTTCGTCCAGCATTTTCCGACACTTCTTAATCCTCTCAATCGCCTGAGGAGCAATTTCGACCTTCTCACCTTTACGCGCTACTGCTATTACTTTATCGATAGTTAAACTGTTTCCATCAAGAACTACTGACATTTTATCCTCCTTAAAAGAAAAAATAGAAAAATATTAGGTAAGTCTAATCTTTGACAAGCTCTTTGTCAAGCGACAATAATGGATAATTTTACTTGATAGAATCGAATCCACAATTATATTGATTCCATCATGAAAAGAAATTTTCCCATACTTATTCTATTACTACTATATATGATTCCAGCAATAGCCTTTTTTAATTGGGGGATGTTTATCCAGGTAACCTGTGGCTCAAACAATAACATGATTATTTTCGGCGCAGATTCATCGGCAAGTTGGGGATTCGACCCCGGCGTTGATGTCCCGTTCTTTCCTCCACCAACCGGTGGCTATGGTTATTTTGCACTCGAAGATAGCCTTCACCCGGATTACACAATGCTAAGCTCAGATTATCGAACTCCAGAAAGCGATACAATTATCTGGGATTTCGAACTCGGTGGAGCAATCGATTTCACCATATCATGGGACACTTTAATGCTCCCAGAACAGGGCGAGTATTTCATCGGTCCATATGATGTAGATTCTGGGCTAACTGTTTGGGATTGGCAGGATATGCAAAACAGTGAATCAATCAATATCATGTTTCTGGGCGGACAGATTATGGCAATTAACTCGCCCATATCATCTATTCGTGAACACGAAATTCCAGAAAGCTACGAACTGTCTATCGCTCCAAATCCGTTCAATGCGACATGTAGAATTATTATCTCCGGCGAGATAGATTTTTCCAATATCGATCTGGAGATCGTAGATATTTTTGGAAATAGAGTGAGAAATCTACAGTTTGAAGGAAAAAATAGTATCTGGGACGGTAAAGACTATCGCGGCGAAAATCTACCTTCGGGTATGTATTTTCTCAAAACCAATTATTCCAGCATTGCCAATCAACGAATAGTTTTAATTCGCTGACTATTTACCGATACAGAAATCTTTCAAAACCACAGAAATAATATCCTGCGGGGCGTTTTCCCCTATTGCCAAACGAAGATTCCGTTCCGCATCTTCGAATTCGCCTTGAGCGGCATCCCATGAATTTCCTGACATAGCCCGAAAAGCGCTTTCTATTGCATTAATAGCTCGCTGCAAAGATTCTTTCTGCCAACCACCAACCCAAAGACCTTCACATTCTTCCGCTATTAATTTTGACTCGATTGCTTCACGCAACTTATCCAACCCCTGATTATCTCTGGCGCTTATAACTATCTCATCGATCGGACTACGTACCAATCCGAGGTCTGTTTTATTGAACACAGTTATCGATTCCCGATTACCGATTCTCTCAAGAATGGCCTTCTCTTCCGATGATTCCTCTGTGCTACCGTCGAAAATAAGCAAAATTATATCCGCCTGATCGAGTTTTTTATAGGCCAGATCGACTCCAATTAACTCTACACCATTATCTGTCTCTCTCAAGCCTGCTGTATCTATTATTGTGGAAAGCGAGCCGCCAAATTTACATTCACCCTCGATTAGATCTCGAGTGGTACCCGGTTGTGGATGAACGATGCTCATCTCTTTGCGCAGTAAAGCATTAGCCAAAGTCGATTTACCCACATTAGGCGGGCCAGCGATAACAATAATAGGTAACCGAGCATTTTTTTCGCCTATTTCTATATCCTGCAACAGGTTATTCATATCATTCTGAATCGATTTTGCCCGCGAGATTATCTGCTGATCATTGAAAGACTCTACATCCTCTGGGAATTCCATCTCCGCAGTAATATCCTTCCGAAGCTCGGCAAGGTATTTTATTAATGCATCCATACGCGATTTAAACTCGCCCGCAAGAGTTCTCGAAGCCGCTTTTGCCGCGGAAATCCCCGGCGAATCAATCAACGCGGCGATAGCCCCCGCCTGATGAACTTCGATTTTGCCATTAATTATCGCTCTGAAAGTAAATTCTCCCGGCGCGGCAGATCGCGCCCCAAGCTCTATTATCCTATTCTCTGCGCTCTCAATTAAGGGCGGGCTTGCATGCAAAGTCAACTCTACAATATCCTGACCGGTGTAGGATTTTGGCGCTTTCCAAACAGTGATAACGCCTGTATCGTGCAATTCGGGGAGAATCAGTTCTCCAACTTTCGCCTGTCCTGGTTGGTAACTCTCTACGGGAATAGAAGTTCCCCATATTCCATCAGCAATAGAAAATGCGCAAGGGCCGGAAATTCTTAAAATGGCAAGCGCACCTCTTCCGGGAGGTGTTGCTATAGCAACGATGGTGTCATCTCCTGGCAAATCGTTGATTAGAGGGAAATCATCCATTCGAGTCTGGAGATGTTTCTGCAGCGACCGGAGCAACTGAAGTCTTTGGCGTATGAGTCTTTTGAATCCACAAAGTCTGAGCCAGCGACAGAATATTAAAGGTCAGCCAGTATAAAACTAACCCTGAAGGCATATTCCTGAAAAGGAACAGGAAAAATGCCGGCATTATATAAACCATCATTTTCTGCTTGGGGTCTTTTACTGTAATCTTCTGCTGAACAAACATGGTAATTCCCATCAAGATGGGCAGAATATAATACGGATCCTTCTGAGCTAAATCCTGAATCCAGAAAATAAAGGGTGAACCGCGCAGAGCAAAAGAATTCCTCAGCATGGAAAACAGCGCGAAGAAAATTGGCATCTGAGGTAATAACGGTAAACATCCACCCAGAGGATTAACCCCTTCTTTTTGGTAAAGCTTCATTGTCTCTTCATTTAGCTTCTTCACATCCGATTTGTATTTTTCCCTTAACTCCGCCATCTTCGGCTCTAGTTCTTTCATGTGAGCCATACTCTTGAGTTGCTTCTTTGACAGTGGATAGAGCAGCAGTTTTATCAAAATCGAGAAGACTACGATAACCAAACCGTAATTCTTCAAAAGGCCATATAACATCTCGAAAATATAAAGAAATAGCTTAGTCAAAGGTGCGAGAAAACTCCATCCAAGATCTACTGTCTCTTCAAAACCACGTCCATAAGATTTCAACAAATTGTGATCTCTGGGACCGATATAAATCAAATCGCTTCTCTGCAAAGGTACTTTACCACCGATTTGCGCCAATCCAATCCCTAATGCGGGAATCGCATATTCTTTATCGGAGAATTCATCGGATTCATACCAGAATCCATCGCTTCTTACTCCGGTACCAACTCCTTTTACTGGAGTAATAATAACAACGAAATATTTATTATGAGTAGCCACATATTCTGTGTTGCCATCAAAAGATACTTTGGGAGTTTTATCATCGGAGAATTTTTCATCGGAGTAATCGCCACCCATCATGTAGCCAATTCTGTAACTGGAATTCACATTCTGTTTAACATCCGGTGATGATGGTTCAAGCCCTTTTTTCCACCAGAGGACCGATTCGTCGATGTTATATCCGACAGTGTCTCCTCCAATTATTGTTGTATGAACGAAAGAATTATTCTGGAAGTTGAAATGATAAATACGCTTTAGGATTAAACCGTTTTTCAACAAACCAACAAATGTAACCTCGCCGATAGTATCACTTTCCGTGAGAATAAGGCTATCTTTATCCGTCACAAAACGGGTTCCTACCGAAGTTATCTCGGTTTTTCCACTATATGCGTTGAGTGGAAAATTCGGTCCAACAACCTGATGGGAACAGAATTCCAAAGGCTTTTCTTGAAGATCGAGGAATTTGCGACTTTTCATGGAGGTTATATCAGCACCATCGGTGGATATTAAAACATCATACATCGAAGTACGAATATAGACTTCCTTCACCGGAATAGTATCCATAGACGCTTGTGCCTTTTGGTCTTCAAGAATCAAATCTTCCGGGATTTCTTCCTGAACATCAAGTAATTCCGGTTCTTTTACCCGACTGCGTTCATCAAATGGTTTATTCTCGGTAGCAGTAATATCTGACTGAGAAGTCGCCGATGTATCGCTTAGCGTTAATTCGGTAGTCTCGTCAGTTTTTCCATTTACCAATTCGAGATAATAGGGCATCAATATCAAAACCGCGGCGATAATAACTATCCCAATGATTGTTCTCTTGTCCATTTAAACTTTCTCCTTCGGTAAAGGAACGGGATCATAGCCACCCGGATTAAGTGGATGACACCTCAAAACCCTTTTGATAGCGAGAAATCCCCCTCTTTTTAATCCATGCAAATCAACTGCCCGATAAGCATATTCGCTACACGTCGGATAGAACCTGCAGCTTGGTGGTAAAGCTTTACTAAGAGTCATCTTGTAAAATCGAATACCTAATAAAACTGCTTTTTTTAAGAAATCAACCATTATCGATTCCTTTAAAATGAGCAGTAAACCCCTCTAGATCATTAACAAAAGAGTGGATATCCATATCCACACTTTTAATTTTATAATTGATTTTAATCAGATAATCGAATCCCAAAGGAAAAACCCCTAAATTATTTCTGATCCATTCGGAAAGGACTCGCTTGATCCTATTTCTCTTTACTGCGTTAAATCTCTTTTTGGGTATGGCAAAACCGAATCGGGATAGATCAAGCCCGTTTTTGGCAATTTTAATCCTCAAATCGCCGGATTTAAATAATTTTCCGCGCCTGTTAAGCTCGATAAAACTATCTCTTCCTCTAAGCCGTAATTTAAGTTGAAGCGCCACATTCTTTAACTTTTAGTTTGGCCCTTTCGAGGTGTAGTAACCACCAGACGATGCCGACCCTTTTTCCTTCTGCGGGAAAGAATCTTACGTCCGCCGGGGGTGCTCATGCGGCTGCGAAAACCGTGCTTGCGACGTCTCTTTTTATTGCTTCTCGAAGTAATTCTCATAGTAAATCACCTTAATATATTCCTATTCATATTCATTTCGTGAATTCAGTCCGTAAATTTATATATCATTTATTGATATGTCAAGCGATTTCCCGGAGCAACCTACTAAAAAAATGATTAATTGAAAGAAAATTGCCAAATAGTTTTTAAAGGTCATGCACTCCAATCAGTATAAAAATTTTGTGATTTTATCTGGAAATTACTCAAAACCGCTTGACAATATTAGTCTCCCTTTTATATTATTTTGAAAACAAGTCTGGAGATAACATGTTTGAAGGAACAACCGTAGCTTTAATTACACCCTTTGATAAAAAGGGTTCAATAGATTTCGACACCGTAAGTAAACTTGCGAAGTGGCATTTAAAAAGCGGAACAAACGCTATTTTAGTAGCCGGATGCACCGGTGAGAGTTTCACTCTTGACGACAGCGAGAGATTACAGATATTTGATAAAGTTAAAGAAGCCGTTGGCAATGAAATATCCGTCTTGCTGGGTACCGGAGCTTCAAGCACAGAAAAAGCTCTGCTTCGAACTCGTCAAGCCAAAGATAAGGGTGCTGATGCAGCTCTGGTAATCACTCCATTCGGAAATAAACCCGGGCAGAACGCTATGATAGATTATTTCAGCAAAGTCGCTGATGTTGGCTTGCCCGTAATTCTTTATAACGTACCAGGCCGAACAGGAATATCTATCGCTCCGCAAACCACGGTTAAACTGGCAGAACATCCAAATATTGTGGCCATCAAAGAGGCTTCCGGATCGCTGGATACAGTAAGCTATATTCTGGCAAACTCAGATATAACTGTCCTTTCCGGCGACGATTCACTCACGGTGCCCATGATGTCTCTCGGCGCGAGCGGAGTAATCTCAACCACGGCAAATCTTCTTCCAAAAGATTTTAGTCGCATGGTTAATTTCGCCCTTGAAGGCAATTTTAAATCCTCTGGGGACCTTCATTTAAAGATGTTCCCAGTTATGAAAGCGCTTTTTATAGAGAGTAATCCAGTTCCATTAAAAACCGCTATGGCCCATGCAGGAATTATACCCGGAGAGTATTTCAGAGAACCGCTAAAAAAAATCGGGGAGAAAAATCGGGAATTCTTGAATAAAGTAATCGACGAATATGAAATGAAATCATAGTTTAAACGAGATCCAGAATTAGAATATGGCAATAAAGATAGCAATAAACGGCGCTGCAGGCAAAATGGGGAAAAAAGTCATTTCTCTCGCAGCTTCGGACGAACGATTCGAAATCGCTGCTGCACTTGAAACGCCAAACCACTCACTAATTAGCGAAGATAGCGGCATTATTGCAGGTGTCGGTGAGAATCAAATTCCCATTACGTCGTATGCCAACGATTTCGATGTTCTAATCGATTTCTCTTCGCCGGAAGGTTTTCTAAATGGTCTCGATATTGCGCTTGAGAACAAAGCAAATTTTGTTTCCGGAACAACCGGCCTTAAATCAGAGCAATTCGAAAGGCTTAGAAATGCTTCCAGCGAAATCGGCATTTTCTACGCAGCCAATTTTTCTAAAGGAATCGCGGTTCTCGATATTCTCATACAAAAAGCAGCCGAATTACTGAACGATGCGGATGTAGAAATAATCGAAAGCCATCATCGTAACAAGGTGGATTCTCCCAGCGGAACCGCCATGAGTCTGGCTAATAGTCTCGCTAAAATCAAAAATTTAGACTTCGAAAAAGAGATTATCTTTGGAAGACAAGGAAATGTCGGCCCACGCAAAGATAGCGAATTGTGCTTGCATTCTATTAGGGCAGGTGGTATAATCGGAGAACATAAAGTACTATTTGCGATGCCACACGAAAATGTTATATTGGAACATCGTGCTGTGGATAGAAAACTGTTTGCCGCAGGCGCACTCGATGCTGCGGAGTTCGTTCATGATAAACTAGGATTGTTTAGCATGAATGATTTGCTTAACTCTATTTAAGGAGAAATTTAATGAGAATTGTCATAATTGTCTTATTGATTGCGGTTTTAGCCTTGCCCTTATTGGGCGAATGGTTCCCGCCACAGAATTTTCAGGCATTAAACGGCCCTCCCGGATGGATTAACCTTTCATGGGACGCTCCACCGGTGATCTACGAGCCGGAGACTTTGATGTATGACGATGGTTACGCTGACGCTTTCATGGATATGGACAGCGGATATTACTCCGTTAGATTCACTCCCGAAGGACGTTGCAGCGTGCTGGCAATTCAAGCGGATTTCTATGTTTTGGTGACATCTCCAAGACCGGTAAGATTCCATTTCTGGGGAATGGATCCCTACGGATTACCCGATTGCTTCCCACCAACCACCGAACTCGCGTCTCCTATCGATATTATGGTCGAATCCGGAGACACGACTATTGATGTTTCATCAAGGGGAATCGTTTTCGATGGTAGCTTTGATTTCTATGTGGGAGTGGAAAAGGAAGACACTATTCCGGAAATGTTTATCTCTGTGGACGACTCGGTGGAAGGCGAAGTCCGCTCTTATCGAAGTGGTGGAGTTGCTCTCGGACATTACGAAACCCCTGGCGATATATTAATCCGCCTTGTGGTTATGTACACCGACACTCGAACCGTAACAACTTTGTACAGCACTCCCGGCAAGCATGTATCGCCAATAATTCGAGCACCGGAACTACCGGTTTGCAAAGCGGTTAGAGCACCGGATTATATTCGAGAACGGCCATCCCTGACTCCAACCGAAGCGGTGGAACCCGAGAATTACACTATCTATCGAACATCGACTTTCTCTGACCCATTGTTCCTAGGCTCTTTTGTAACCGTCGATGCGGACACTCACATGTACTCCGACCATTCTGTGGTCAGCGGTAGAAACTATTATTACACTGTATCGGCTAACTACCCGGGCGGCCACAGCGCTTTTTCCTGCACTACGTGGGCAACGCCTTACGATGAGGATATGGAAATTACATACGACACTCTTCTCTTCGACGACAACGTTCCCGATGCTGGGGTTCGCTATGAAGATGCAATTCTGGCTAATAGATTCCATGTCGATTCTCGATGCAAATTATTGGGGATGTATGTCCATATTAATACAATCGGCGGCGGAATCCCCATGGTTTTCGATGATTATATGGGACGTCCCGGCGAAGTGTTGGACGATTATGATTCCACTCTTATTACCTGGTACACAACTACACCTCCATGGAAATACATTAATCTGGCCCCGCGAAGAATATATCTCGAGGGCGATTTCTTTGCTGGTATCCAGATGGACGGTTATCTGGGCATATCACTCGATTCTGACTATCCCGGACATGCATGGGACAAATCACCGGGGGGTGTCTGGTCGGAAGTCTCCGATACAACTTATTATATCAGACTTTTGGTTCAATATTCGACTGGATCTGCCTATTACCCAATTGTCGAGGGTTGGAACGCGCTGAGTTTACCAATTATTCCTGATGTTGGAATGAAGCCAGATAGTATTTTCCCATTTGCATGGGGAGTTTATGGATGGAATTCCGATCTACAATCATGGTATGAACCCGAATTTATGGAACCAGGCAAGGGATATTACATTCTGAGTAGCGTGGATACTTTCTTCGGCGTTGATGGAACTCCAATTCATGATTACACTCTGCCCTATGCAGGTCCCGGATTCGAATTTATCGGAGGATTATCGGATTTCGGTGGAATCGATACTACTCGCGTGGATACAGATCCCGCAACCTTATGGCAACCAAGACATCTCTATTATTGGGATGCCGCGCTATCGACATGGGCAAACAAATATAAAATTAAACCATCGGAAGCATATTTCATACTTCTGAATGGTGAAGGTCTTTTTGAAGCACACGAATAAAAATATTTCTAAGGAAAGGGGAAACATGAAAAAAAGTATAGGAATCATTTTCCTGATGTTAACAGCCAGTGTTTTCGCTGGATCGATTAGCGGATCAGTATTAGCACCCGGATCATCTACCGACTCCGCCTTCGTTATCGTTTTTCACGATTTCGAGAGCCTGAGTGACAGTGGTCTGTATTATTCTATGGCGGGACCACCCGCTTACAATTATACCGTTGCAGATCCGGAATTAATCGATGCTTTCGATTTCCACGTAATGGCAATTATGCTTACCGGCGCTATGCCAGCAAGCGGATCTCCTGCGGGTCAATATCCATCGAACCCAATTCAACTCACGGGTGGTTCGATCGCTGGAATAGATGTTCCAGTCGATACTATTGGCGATATTCACGGCCATATCACCTACAGCGGACCTATCGATTCTGTTATGATAGGTGTTTATGATGGTTATCCTTTGCTGTTCGGTATGCCACCAACGCTGGAAAGTTCACATCATATCACATCGTTGGATTATACCATTGATGAAATTCCGGCAGGACCAAAATCATTCAGAGCCTGGATCGACGGAAACGGTAACGGAATGTTCGATTCTACCGCCGTTTACGAAGAAGTTTATACCTGGTATGTAAATGAAACTGGCGGAATGACCGGGGTTGGCGGCGGATTCACTACTTCAGTTAATATGGAATTGCCCTATGAAAACATCGGTGAAAGCAACCCTCGTCCGGAAGTCTTCGGCGTTAATTGCTTCCCGAATCCTTTCAATGCTGCGGCTACCATTCTGGTGTATGGTTCCGGTCAGGAAATGGATCTCGATGTTTATGACATGCTGGGAAACAAGGTAGAAACACTGATCGACAATGTGATTATCGATGGAATTACTGCCCTTCGCTGGAATCCTTCGGAAGATTTAGCAGGTGGAACATACTTGCTGAAAGTAAAGGGTAACGGAATTACTAAAACCAAATCAATCATATACCTGAAGTGATCTATTATGTTTAAAAAAGTCCTTCTTCCAACAGACTTTTCCGAAAAATCGAATCATGCTTTCGAGGCTGTGAAGCAATTGAAAGCAGCTGGCCTGGAAAAACTCATTGTCATGAACTGTATCGATGTTCGTGAAGTAGAAACTATGACCGAAATGGAAGGATTCAGTTCCCTGAAATACGTAGAATTGCGAGAGGAAATTCGCAAAAATCTGCGCAGAAAAGCAGGAATAAAAATGGCTAAGGTTACCAAAGCCAGCATCGATTTCGGAATCGATACCGAAGAGCGATTAGTCGAAGGCATCCCTTTTAAACAGATCCTCAGAATCGCTGAAAAAGATGAAGTGGATATGATTGTTCTGGGTTCCACGGGTAAAGGATTGGTCAAAGAACTATTTCTTGGATCCACTTCTGAAAAAGTAGTACGAGAAGCTAAATGTCCCGTACTGGTTGTCAAATAATCCTTTGATCGAACTTTCTGTTTAAAGGTTCCTAATTAAATCTCTACCGTTCCGGATATCCGGAACGGTAGGGTATAATACTCAAGGTTAGATATGAACGATATTGTTTATGCTTTCGACAAAGATGAAAACCGTATATCCACTCTAAACAAAGCTCTCGGTGATGATTATACTCTGATTAACATCCAGAACACAGAAAATCTGGACGATATCGACATTCACCATGCGGTGGGAATAGTATTAGATCCGGAGATGCCGCTGGAAATATTGGAAGCTATCTATAATCTGGTTGCGTCTCGACCTATACCCGTTTTCATCTGGGTACCCCTGGGTGAACAAGGGCCATTGCAGGATTTCCGTCGTTCACTTAAACTTATTCCCTCTCCCCCAACTATCGAGGATATCGAGAATAAGATGATCCCTTATCTGGGTTCGGAAATCAATAAACATATTGTTCTGGCAACAACCGATGACAGACTGGTGGGAACGCTCTCACCTGCACTCGAAAAAAAGAACTGGACTATTACTCGAGTTACCGATTCGTCCACTCTTAAACAGGTTATCGATGAATCCGAGGTTTCATTGGTATTTTCCGATATATCTCTCGCATCGGGTTTAGCGGAGTTTTCTCCGAATACTCCCAGATATCCCTTGATTATTAATTCTCCCAAACCCGGCGAATTCAGAGCACCGCTTATTCTAGACCAATTGACCACAATTCTTCCCGACGAACTCGGTGTAGAAGCGATTTCGGAAATTATTTCCAACGCCAATAATCGCGGCCTGAAAGCTCAACTCAAGGAAACCGAGATGGTTCTCGCTCCTATCTATGCCCAACAGAATTTCCGTACTGCTGAACGTCTTCTCGAAATCCTCGTAGATTATTCCAAACAGGATTTTCTGGAAAAACGTTCTCAGGAAATGAATGTCATGAATACTCACACTATGGGTTTGATAACCGAGCTTCTCGAAGTATTCGAAAACCTGGTTGGCAATTTTGAAATTTTATCTAAAACGACCAAATCTAAAAAACTCCCCTCGGAGATATTCGATATTCGAGGTAAAATCGACCATGCTCAAGATATTCTGGAAACCCTGAATTCTTTGATGGTTTACGAAGAAAGTGGTCCGATTGTCCCACTCGATCTAAAGAAAATTATCACAAAAGCGGTAAGTAAAGTCAAAGCCAATCGCCGTAGAAAGAATATCGAATGGGAAATCGACTTGAATCAACTCGGCTCAACAGTTGGCCGAGAAAAAGAGCTGGAAGAGTGTTTCGAAAATATTCTAATCAATTCCTACGAAGCAATTCCTAAAAAGGGTAAAATCAAGATTCTCACCAAAGACGATCCGGAATGGAACAGCATTATAATCAGCGATTATGGTTCCGGGATGAAAGAGAATATCCTTGAGAACGTATCGCGACCATTTTTCAGCACTAAGAGCGCGTCCCACAAAGGCCTTGGATTTACAATCTCCAAAGGAATAGTTGAATCACATAACGGTGAAATCGAAATCCAATCCGAAAAGAACAAGGGCACTACAGTTTATATCCGCCTTCCACGCAGTGTGCAACAAAAAGTTGAAGAACAAGGTTCACAGCCCGACGTTCTGGTGGTTGCACATCATCGTAGCCTTGGCTTCCTCCAATCCCTTCTGGTTAGAAGAGGATGGTCGGTTATAACTGCGGACAGCGTAGGTGGATCGGTTCAAAAAATCAAGCAATTCAAACCCAGAATAGTATTGATTCAGGCCAAAATGGGCCATATGGATCCCGATGGTATTCGTATGATAATCAATAAAAAAGGCGACGCTAAAACTATCCTGCTGGATCCATCGGAACAAATATCCCCGGGAATCAAAGGCCTGGATACCAGCATAAGAGGCAGCTTCGCCCTTCATCAATTAATTGCAATAATCAATGCCTATATCGAGGAACAACTCAAAAAGGCATAATAACAGATTAGCACTCTATCTTAGCGCTTTTCTTTGACGCATAAACCCCAGAAGCAGGAACAATGCTACAAATAGGTGTCCTACCGAAATAAGCACCTGAGGAACTACGAAATATTCTGCTCGTCCAGCAACTTCGATAATTGTGATTACTGCAAAGATTATCACTCCACCAGCCATAAAACCCCAGCTACTTGCCAGCTGGCCACCTTTCATCAGATTATAAAGCTCCATCGCAACGTATGTTCCGATAAGCAGAAATAATAGAGTGAGAGTATCCACGATAGTTTGAGCCATCTCTCCACCATTTTCTCCACTTTCGATCTGAGCAAAAGTGCCACCTGCCATGAGCATCATAAATATGCAAAAAACAACTATAAATCGGGGCATAATTTCTCCTTTTTATTTGCTGATAAATTTTTTCCGTTATCCATTATTTAACACGCGTGATAAATCGTGAAATATACCATATTTCTTCAACAGATTGATATTCTCGGATAGGTGTTCTTCAGATTCGGTTACAATTCGAGATACAATCCGCTTCTTCTGATGTGAGCCCATAGTCGAAACTGCAACATCTAAATATTTTCCTAAAAGCGAAGACAACCCTACGGAAACTTCGTGAACCCGTGTTTCCTCGGGCATTTTCATGGCCATAACCGCAAAATTTCTGAATTCAATTCGAGAATTCTCATCCATATCGATGAAACTAAGAACTTCGTATTCTTCTCTGAGTCCTTCATAAGCTGAGTGTAAGAGTTTATTTGAGGCCTTTCCAATCTTCTCTGATAAAATGTCGAGAACAATACCAAAAATGTTTTCGTATAATCTGCTGGTAACCTGAAAAAGTCTCTTCTGATCTTCCAGTTTTACTCGCTTACTCTCTTTCATTCCCGAAGCATGAACTAATCCGGAGACTTTCAAACTGTAAAGCGCTCTGGCCGTATCCAATTCGCTGAAAGGCGATTTCTCCTCGATCTCCTCTATCGACCTATCTCCATCTATCAGGCTTAAAACCTGCGCTTCCGAAGGGCTTAATCTCACTTCATCTTTTTGTGCAAAAGAAGATGAAGAAACGCTCAGAACCGTATTGCTATTGGGAAGAGCTTCTTTAATTTTATTCCACTCATCTATTCTACGAGTTCCCTCCATCAGAATATTCATAGTGTTTATTGCATTTACGATATAATCCGTATTAGGTAGAACGCCATCTTGAAACTCAAACTCACCCTCATTCCATCCAAAAATTTCATATAAAACAGTCTCTACATGCCTTCTCATCAAATCGGCGACCTGATCTTTCTCAAAAATACCCAGAAAAACCAGAGTGCTGGGATAATCCTTTCCAGTAAGCTCCATGATTTCTCGTGCTTTGGCCAAATCCTGACGATTAATTCGATTAGTGCGTAATAATTCATTTTCGAAAGTCTCAACGTCATGATCTGTTGAAGCAAGAATCACACGGCCATTCTTAAAATAAATATCTCGGTAAGAATCCTTTTGGGTGATGTGCAAAGTGCCGGTTTTGGTTCCCATAGATATTAGCTGCAATATATCAGGAAAATTTACGCTAGATAAATTACCAGTGAATCCCATATTGTACCCTCTTGTTTGAACGGTTTATGAAAATTAAATTTCCTGCTTTACTATGAAATATTCATGTATATTTAGAAAAATCAAGTGCAATCTTAAAAATCTCAGCGCAAATTATATTTTTCTATACCCTGTAAAAATTCTTTGTTTTCCCTTAAAGAAAGATTAATGCGAATTCTAATAACCTTACTAAGAGTAAAAATCGATACTCCATTCCGAAAACTTTTTATTCTCTGAATATCTTCACAACCAATTAATACCATTTTTTGACTCAAACTAACCGGAACAAAATATAAACCTTCCGGTGTAATATAAACCTCGGTTCTCCTTCCCCTGGATAATAGAATGAATAGTATTCCACACAATGATCCTATAAACAGAAATGCATATCCAATTAGATATGAACCGGTGAAATAATTGAGAAAAATTCCACTTACAATTATTATTGAACCAAGACACCATAGCCATCCGGGGCAATACAAAGGATGTGGTTTAGCCGAATACTTCCGAAACTCCATTATACTATCCGGAACATCCTCACCCAAAAAGTTGCCAATCATCTTCTGTCTTAAACTGAATAATAGATAACAGATAAGAACTATTAGAGTTATAATTATATACATTTCCCCCTCCTAAATGTTAGATCAACTCTCGAATAGAGCTCGGGTAAATTCATCGATATCGAATTCTACCAAATCACTTATACTTTCACCAACACCAACCATCAAAACCGGTATATCCAATTCGTCGATAATGGGAACAACTATTCCCCCTTTTGCCGTGCTATCCAATTTTGTTAAAATTATTCCGGTCAAATCTAAATTCTCGGCAAATTTTCTCGCCTGAGAAATCCCGTTGTTTCCCGTGGTGGCATCCATCACCAAAATCGTGTCATGAGGTGCACCTTCCAAACATTTAGCGCAAACTCTGGATATCTTTTTGAGTTCCTCCATCAGATTTACTTTTGTGTGAAGTCTCCCAGCAGTATCGATAATAACCGCATCATAGCCACCTTTAATAGCTTTTTGAACTGAATCGTAAGCTACCGCTGCTGGATCGGCCCCAAATTCTGACTGAACAATATCCACTTCGGCTCGTTCTGCCCAGATAGTAAGCTGTTCGTTGGCCGCTGCACGAAAAGTATCCGATGAAGCAAGTAATGGTTTTTTCCCATGTTTCTTTAAATAACCAGCAAGCTTACCTGCGGTGGTAGTTTTTCCCGTACCGTTTACTCCCATAATCAAGATTACATGTGGTTTGTTTGATATTTCCCATTTGCCGCTGTTATTATGTTCGGATAAAATTCCCTCGATTTCCTCTTCTAAAAGAGTGAGGGGATTAGTAAAACTCTGTTTACGCGAAGATTTCTTTAAATCATCCACAATTCGTTCGGCCGCTTCGATACCCAAATCCGCAGCGATTAAAGCCTCTTCTAAATCTTCCAGTTCTTCGATTTCCAGAGTACGCCCGGGGACGAAGATATCTTCAACTCTTGTATTTAAAACATCACGTGTTTTCTTTAATGCTGATTTAAGTCTATTTATCAATTTATCACCTCAAATATAGAAGATAGATTAGGCCTTTTAAATTTCAAGTAAAATCAATAGTTGAGTTGACATAAATAGTATCAGACAATATATTTTGTAATTACTAAAGGAGGACTTCTGGATAATGTAATTAAAATGGTCGAAGGTGAAGGCGGCAGAGCTACCGGAAGAATAATTCGTGACATCTTTTTAAAACACTTTTCCAATCCACTTCTGGATACTCTTGCTGACTCCGCAGTTCTTAACTTTTCCGGCGGCAAACTCGCTTTCTCAACGGATAATTTCGTTATAGATCCACCGGAGTTTATCGGCGGAGACATAGGTAAACTGGCTTTCTGTGGAACAGTTAACGACCTGTCCGCAGTTGGCGCAAAACCGATTGCCCTGTCCGCCGGATTTATCCTGGAAGAAGGACTATCCAAAGACCAACTTGAGAAATACGTCCAATCCATGGCAACCCTCTCGACTGAAAACGATATTCCCATCGTGTGTGGCGATACTAAGGTAGTCCCGCATGGCAAAGGTGATGGTTTGTATATCAATACTGCAGGTATAGGAATTGTTCCGGACAATTGCAATCTCGGAGTAAATATGATCGAGGAAGGCGATGTTCTAATTATCAGCGGGAGTATTGGACGTCACGCTGCCTCAATTATTGCACTCAGAGAAAATCTTCATGCAGATCCGCCTATGAAAAGCGATTGCGCACCTCTTAACAACCTTGTCCAGCAAATCCTTCAGGAAAATATAGCTGTTCACTGCATGCGCGATCCAACCCGCGGCGGTCTTGGAGGAATTATTGTCGAATTGGCAGAGCAGTCTGGATACGGAATCGAAATCAACGAAACAGATATCCCCATAGATAAAGATGTTAAGGCACTATGCGAGATATATGGCTACGATCCATTATATCTTCCCTGTGAAGGTAGAATGTTATTCTATGTTGCAGCTAAAAATGCAGAAAAAGCCCTCGAATTGATTGAAAACCTTTATCCAGAAGAGAATCCGTCAATTATTGGTGAAGTAAAAAGCAAATCCGGAGTATTTCTGAAAACTAAATCCGGAGGCGTCAGACGATTGATAGCCCCGGAAGGTGCACCTTTACCCAGGATATGTTAATGGCAAAATTCGAGAAAACACAGACATATCATAAGATCATGATCGCTTATGCAATCTGTAGTCTCATTCCCATTCTAATTTTGGGATTTATTGCACTCAACTTCTCCATTCCCAAGAATACGGCGATTTCTGAGAATGCGCTGATGGTGTTAGCACTGAGCACTGTTCTGGTTAGCTTACTCGGATTAGTCTGGGGAATAAAGAATGTCAAAAAAACCGTGAATTCAGCCAATAAGGCAGATAGATACGCTCAGGAAGTCGCTCACCGGCAAAATGTAATTCAGCAGTACAAGGGCAAAATGGCCAGTATTCAAATGACTCTGCAAAACCACAAAGAGCTTATCCAAAAATATAAATTCGAACGTGAAATCCGTTGGGCAAAGCTAATAATGGCGGGTGTTTTTGACGGCCAAATCGAACTTTTTAATCAAAGCTTCCTCAAAATGACTCTTGCCAAGCAGGTGAGAAGCTCTATTGAGCACAGAATCAAATTTTGCCTTATTCTACTGGAAATCGAGAATCTCGATACAATCACAAAAATCAAAGGACCGCAGATTGCTCAGAAAGAAAAAGCCTGGGTTGCATCGATCTTGAGAGACGAAGAATCGGAGAAAGAAATTGCAACATATGCTGGAGGTTCATGCTTTGCTATCGTAGAAATGGGAACTTCCCTAAAAGACGCACTGGATAGAGCGAATAAACTGAGAGCAAAAATACAGAGAAACACTCCTGAAGACGAATCAGGAACCAAATTACCAAGGCTTGCTATTGCAGCCGGTGTTGTCAGAGCCCCGGGGAAATTCAAAACCGGAGATGAGATGCTCGAAATCGCCATTAATACTGCAAAATATGCTAAAAAACAAGGTCTGGCCCGTGCAGCAATATATGGATTGGATTATCCTCCCAAAGAAAGATAAACCAAGTGAATAGAAAAAGTATATTTATCCTCTTTTCTGTAATTTTCCTTTTCTCTGTTGCAGGATGCAATCAGCCGGATAAAACTCAAATTAATCAAAAACAAACTCATAATAGAGAACGAATAGGACAACACAAAAGAGATGAGTCTGCACCTAATCCACAATCGGAAGCGAACAATCAGACGCCTAAAAAAACAGACAAAGTTGAATCTAATCGGGAACAACCTCCCAAAGAAATAATAAACTCTGTACCCCAATTTATCCCGGAAAGGTGTATTGAATGCGGAGTCTGCGCTAAAGTCTGCCCCGAGAATGCTATCGAGATGTTTGATGGCAAACCAGTGATCGATTCATCGAAATGTATCGGATGTGCAACCTGTGCCCAGAGGTGTCCGGTTAAAGCTCTGGTGATGCCCGAATAAATAACTCAGTTTATTTATTTGAATTCTACCTAATTAATCCTCAGTAAGCAATTGATGAATTGCGCATTAACAAATATTTCAGCGATCGATAGAAGTACCATGTTCTCGAATGAATATCTTTTGCTGGAATCTCCTCGTAAAAAACATATATTTATAAAAATATAGCCCAGCTAAAACTCATCGTGTGTGAAAGGGGCGAGTGATTGCAAAGAAGAACTATTATCATATATTGAATTATAGATTATGCCAAAAACACTACATAGAAAAAAACGTAAAACCACGAAAACACCACGAAAATTACGTCTCCCGCTGGTAGTTCTTTTCGGTGCGTTGATTTTAGCTTCAATAATCTATCTCATTGTTAAAGTCTTTCCCTCATCACCGGGCAACAATGAGACACCAAAACTCACCGTCGAAAAAGTTGTAGAGAAATCATCAACATCGGTAAAAAGTGAATACTCCAACGAATCAAGCCAGCAACATGTAACAGGAATCCCCGCTGCAGAGACGGCTATGGATTCAGCATTATATCTAGCTCTCGCAAAAATTGGCGCTACTAAAAAGAATATCTATACTAAAAAACTTGGCAATATCGAAGGCCTGGATTGGGAACTTATTCAGATATCTGCGAAAATTCCTAAAGTTTTTCCCATGGCTATGGCTAATCAGATTATTCAATCTGCATGGAAAAACTCCGGCGGTGATATAGTCGATTGTATAGAAAACAGACTGGGCAAACGAGTTACTATCGAAGCTGGCATAGGCGATGTAGTAACCAGAAAAATTATTATCAGAAGAGAATTGAGTGAAATACCCGACAAGGGAGTTGTCGCTCTGGTAATCGACGATTTCGGTGTTGCGTCTCTGGATAACGTAGAAGGCTTTCTGGAACTCGATTTCCCCTTTACTGCAAGTGTAATTCCTTTTGAAGAATACACTCAAGAAGTTATCGATGGCTTTCGTGAAGAGGATATCGAGATTATCATTCATATGCCGATGGAACCGATGGATTATCCCAAAAATGACCCTGGCGATATGGCAATATACTGCAATCTGCCCAATGCGGAGATAATTCGAAGAATTCATAAAGCTATCGAAGAAATTCCTTATGCAGTCGGGATGAACAATCACATGGGTTCTGCAGCAACTTCAGATAAAAGGGTAATGTGCACGGTTGCAAACGCTATCGAAGAATCCGGATTATTCTATTTAGACAGCAGAACAACGATATATACCTGCGCTGAACGTGAGATGCGCAATAACGGAATTCCGGTTACTCATCAGGATGGTAACATCGATGTCCAGGATGATACAACATTCATCACTCAACGTTTTATCGAATTGGCCTTAGCCAGTAGAGATAGTAAATGCGGGATGTTAATAGTTGGTCATGCAAAAGAAAACACTCTGAGAAGCATCGAGAGAGCATTTCCACTTCTCGATGAATGGGGAATAAAATTCGTCCGATTGAGTGAGCTGGTCAATATGAGAGAAAAAGAATAATGGCGAAAGAAGCGAAAATATCCAGGATTATCATTGAAGAAACGATCAAACTCGAGTTGGAAAAACCGCTTGAATGGCTCGAACAGAAGGAACTTGCCGAAGACCCTAACGATTTTCAGCTTCCTCGTGAGCAAATACTCGCGGATATCATTTGCGAGTTGGTCACTGTTCTCAGACCTACCGATAAAATCCAGCATGAAGGCAGGCTTTTTACCGACTTGTTCAATCGTGAAAAAAGAGCTTCGACAGCTCTGGACCACGGAGTAGCTGTCCCACACGTAAGAACTCCTCATATCAAGGATCTGGCTATTGGTTTCGCCAGAACTTCTCATCCAATTGAATGGGGCGCTATGGATGGTCAACCGGTAGATCTCTTTTTCGTGATGGCTGCACCCCCATACGACGATACTCTTTATAACAAATTATGGCAAAAGCTGGCCGGTTTTCTTCAATTTGAAGATGTTAGACAAAGACTTAGATATGCTACAGACCCCGGCGAGATTATTATGATAATTAGAAAGGAAGAATAATATCGAAAGGAAAGCGATATGGCTTTGGATTCAAACCACCTGGCTATTCTAATCACATTTTCTGCTTATCTGATTTTACTTATTGGCATCGGTTTATGGGGGGACCGAAAATCTTCAAAGACTTATAAAGATTTTATCGCAGCTGGCAAAGGCTTGGGTGGATGGGTTTCTGCAATATCCAGTGCTGCTTCGGCGGAATCCGCATGGGTTATGCTCGGTCTGGCTGGATTGGGATACTCCAAAGGAATTGGTGGATATTGGGCAGCAATTGCATGTATAGCTGGATTTGCCTTTAACTCCATTTTTATCATGCGACAACTTCGCAAAGACTCTCAGGGCGAAGATATCCTCACTCTCACAGATTGGATCGAGAAAAGAACCGGCGATAAAGGACACATGTTGCGAATAATCGCAGCCATTATCGCAGGTTTATTCATGCTTTTCTATGTGGTTGCTCAGTTTACAGGAAGCGGCAAAGCTATAGAGGGCATGGGTTTATTCACTTATGAACAGGGCGTGATTATGGGTGGAATAATTATCGGCATTTATGTCCTACTTGGAGGATACATGGCGGTTTGTTTCACCGACCTTATTCAGGGGTTGTTGATGGTTGCAGTCATGATTATTTTTCCATTTCTGGGTATTCAATATGCTGGTGGTTTGAATAATGTTATAGCCATTATGCGTCAGCAAGGACTCATGAGTATCACCGGAGGAGAAATCGCGCTAATGGCAGGTCTGGGATTCATTATCGGCAACCTGGGAATAGGATTGGGATACCCGGGAATGCCACATGTGGTTACTCGGTATATCACTCTTAAAGATGATCGCGAAGCTAAGAAAGGGGCAATAATTTTCACCGCCTGGGGTGTGTTAATGTTTTTAGGTAGTGTGTCATTAGGTATTATCGGAAGAGTGCTATATCCGGCTATCGGTGACCCGGAGCAAATTCTACCCTATTTTGCAATCAACAACATGCCACCGGTAATCGCGGGCATAGTTCTGGCAGCTATCACTGCCGCAATTATGTCCACTGCAGACAGCCAACTTATTTATTCGGCAACCACCTTGATTAACGATCTATTTCTGAAAGTTACTAATAAAAAACTCTCGCAGAAACAGATGGTTTGGGGCACAAGATTACTCATTGGAATACTCGGCCTTATCGCTCTGGTATTATCCTTGCTAAAAATACGTCAGATATATGAGTTCGTCCTCTATGCGTGGGGAGTTCTCGGCGCGGCGTTCAGCCCGGTGGTTATTTTTGGCTTATATTGGAAAAGGTTCAATCGATGGGGCGCATTAGCCAGCTTTATCGTAGGTACTCTAGTTACGGTTATATGGCGCAATGTTCCTTCTCTAAAAGGAATTATCTATGAGCTTGTTCCTGCGTTTATATTGGCGATTTTCTTCGCATGGCTGGTTACTCTTTTAACTTCAAGCAAAAAACAACTTGAGAAAGGATAGCATGGAAAAATCTAAGATTCTCGTAGTGTATTATTCTCGTGGCGGAAATACTCGAGCCACTGGAAACGAAATTGCCAAAAAACTCGACGCTGAAATCGAGGAAATTAAAGACTATTCCAATCGTAAAGGATTGATCGGCTTTTTAAAATGCGGATCCGAATCTTTCCGAGGAAAAAAACCAGCAATTCATCCCATAGAGAAGAATCCCGGGGAATACGATATAGTACTAATTGGAACTCCCACCTGGGCTGGCAGGATGGCCTCACCGGTACTTACCTACATCGACAATAACAGAATGCATTTTGCCAAAGCGGCTTTCTGGTGCAACGCGGCAAGTGCAAACAATCAAAAGGTTATCGATCAACTTGAAAATAAATCAGAAAAAAAGGCAATCGCATCGATGATCCTTACCGACAAATTGGAACCAGGCGAAAAAGAAAAGAAAATCGATAAATTTATCAACGAGATTAAAACAAACTTATAAAACTGGCGAAAAGGGGCATGATGTTAGAAATACTGTTTTCATTGATCGTTGGAATTGCCATCGGAGTCGCACTGACTCTATTTCTCACAAAGAAGAAAAAAGACGATAGGCAGGTTCTGGAAAACACAATCAAAGCGTTAGCTTCCGATGCACTACAGAGCAACAATCAACAGTTTTTAACTCTGGCCAAATCCAATCTGGAGAATGTTCTGGAGAAAACCAAAAACGAGTTCGGAAAACAGGCTATCAACGAAACACTCAAACCACTACGTGAGCAGATAAAAAACTACGACGAAGAAATCAAACGCATCGAACAATCGCGAAATAGGCAATATGGCGGTCTTACTAAACAGGTAGATAATCTTCTTTCCGCCACCCAAAAACTCGATAAACAGACAATCGCACTGGTTAATACACTCAAACGCCCCGAGGCGCGAGGTTCCCTGGGTGAAATAACTCTTCGCAGGGTAGTAGAACTGGCTGGCATGGAGAAACACGTAACTTTCAACGAACAACAGACCATAGCGGAATCTGGCTTGCGTCCAGATATGGTCGTCGATCTGCCCAATCATAGAAAAATCGTTATCGACTCGAAGGTTTCGCTCAATCCGCTGCTAAACGCCTACGAAGCTGACTCTCCAGAAAAGCGTGAGCAGATGATAGCCCAGTATTCTAAATCTGTGAAAAAACATATTCGCGATCTTGCTACAAAACGCTATTGGAGCCAGTTCGAGCAAAGCCCGGAGTTCGTGTTGATGTTCATGCCCGGCGAATCGTTCTATTTCGAGGCCGTGCGCCAGGAACCGGAGCTTATAGAAAAGGCTATAGAGGCTAATGTGATAATAGTTACACCATTCACTCTGGTAGCTCTTCTGCGAACTGTCGAGCTTGGATGGCAGCAGAAGGAGATCTCCGAGAACGCCAGACTTGTAGCGGATATGGGCGCTGAGATGTACGAGAGAATTTGCAAATTCTCCCAATTCTTCTCCAAAATCGGTGATAAATTCGAGGAGGCAATAAAGACCTATAATGCAGGAGTGGGTTCGTTTTCATCGAGAATTATGCCCAGCGCGAGGAGGCTTAAAGATCTCAGCTGCTCTGCCACTCGCGATTCTCTGGAAGAACCCGATCCAATAGACAGAAATATTAGAAAACTACCCGAAGAATAATCGCAGCAAATTCAATTAAGATCTATTTCTCACGAAATATTCGATTGTTCGATTATATGTCTTTTCTTCATCGTCGGTAAAATAACATGCCGGTAATTCGCCACGCCTTCGATGATAGGCGATACATTCGCAACATTTTCCCTTTTTATCGCAGGGATAAGTGCAGTTGCATTCTCTTAGATTAATCTTCTCTCTATCACAAGACATATATATCAACCCTTTGCCGCTTGTTTCCCCGCTTCGAAAGCATTAAGATTAACTTCCACAAACTTGGGCGGAACAATATTCTCGATGGCCTTTTTCCAATGCTTATCTTCGAAAGGCATGAATGAACTCAAAGCGCCCAGTAATACTACATTTGTGGCCTTTATGGTTCCGGCCTGTTTTGCCAATTTTGCCCCGGGAACCAAAACGGCAGCAGCAGCTTTTTTTATTCTGTCCCAAATATCATCGGGATAATCCATAAGGCCCGCTGCAACTGGAGCCGGCGCGATTTCTTCATCGTTGACTACGATCTTTCCATCGGGTTTAAGCGCGTTTATATGGCGAAGAGCTTCCATCTTTTCAAAAGCCAAGACAACATCGGCTTCGCCATCGGAGATTATCGGAGATGCTACATCAGCACCGATTTTCACATGTGCTACAACACTTCCCCCACGCTGCGCCATTCCGTGAACTTCGCTTTTTTTAATATCTTTACCCGCAATTCTGGCGACCTCACTTAGAACTTCGCTTGCCAATAAAATGCCTTGACCTCCTACGCCAGTAATAAATATACTAAATACGTCTCCCATGTTATCCTTTCGAGAATGTTATAAAAATATTACATTTTGTTATTATAAAATAACACTCAGAAAATTCGGCTTTATTTTACAAAAACCAATTTTCCTGAAGCACTTCCGAATTCCGTATTTACTCTATATAAATATGTCCCCGATGGAAGCTGATCGCCATCGATATCTTTAGCGTCCCAGCGCATCAGATGCGGTCCGGCTACAATATTCCCCATGTCGAAATTCCTAATGAGATTGCCCCTGACGTCGAATATTTCGACATTTGCAGCGCTATTGTCCGGAATAACAAATCCTATACCCACCATACTATTGAATGGATTTGGAAATGGAGGTAACAGCTCAAGCTTAGTTGGTATAGCCAAATTCTCATCGATATCCTCGAAATATTGGACATCCGCCCAGCGCAATAGCCTTTCTGTAACAACATAGCGAATGCTATCTCCAAATCCCTCCAGGCCGAATTCGATAAGCGCTGATTTCCATCCATCGGCATCTTCGTATCTAACGGCGCATGTCGAGTCAGCCAGGTCGCCGAAATCATAATAGAAAAACGGTACCGCAGAACCCTGAGCGCTACAGCTTCCAAAGCTTCTCTGATTGCCTGCGCTACCTCCTCCGAAAAGGATATTCTCGTGGTAGATACCATCGCCAATCTCATCGCCGTCGATACCGGTTACATTGAAACCAAAGCTCATTCCCAGGCTATCATCGTTATGGCTGGCGGAGAATAGATCCGAAAGCCATGTAGCATCGCCGGCCTCAGCGATATCCTGGCCGGTCATTATCAAAACTCGATCTGTCGATGATGTTAGCCACGAATTAAGATCACTCTGGTTACTCGAAGAGAGAACTCCAGACCCCGATTCTTTACCGGAAAGCAGGAATATCACTCTATGCTTGCCCATACGCTCGCTATCGAGGCCTTCGCGCGGGATGTAAAGGGTATCGTAGGGAACTCCTCCCCATCTAATCGCGGAGGTGATTTTGCCCAGATATACTGCGTTTGTGTCGTACGTAGCAATCAGCACTTCCGGGAACCCTACTTTCAGATCGAAATCTCCGATATGCACATAGCCCTCGTCAGCCCTCAGGTTTGCGGTGAAAGTAACCGTGTAGCCGTAGGTATATTCCGAGCGCATTCTGAATGAAATTGGATCGGTAGAATTGCTTGCGGATGCTCCGATAGCAATATTGCCGATATATCCAACGCTATCGGTAATCTCGACTAATGTGTCTTCGCAGGTCAAGATCACTTCGGCATTTATCGCATCGGCCCAAATGGGGTCGGTTGTATTCGAATAAGTAATAGTCAAATCTACATTCTCGCCAGGTTCGGGTCTGCCGTCACCATCGTCGTCAACAGCAACTACTTCATCCAGATGGAGTTGCGGGAAAACCCCCGCACCGATAGCTCTGAAAACATCGACTCTGCCCGAACCGAGTTGCTCTAGAGCTTCGTAAGCGGAGTTACATCCAAGAGAATATATATCCACGGTATTCTCTTCCAAACGTTGTCTTACCCAATGATTCGAGCTGTCCGGATAGAAGCTCCAGACTAAAGCAGCAGCTCCTGCCACTACTGGTGCAGCCATACTTGTGCCGTCGAATTCCGCATAGCCCTGAGCAAAAGGATCGGTGAATCCTGCATCGCAGGGTTCCGGTGGACATTCGTAATAACGTGGAACAGTTGCCCCAATTGCATTTCCCGGCGAAGCAATATCCACGGTTGGACTGAAATTCGAGAAATAGGTTTTACAATCCATCTGATCGGTAGCCGCTACCGAGATAACCTCGGGATAGGCCGAAGGATAATGAGTGCTGTCTGTATTATCGTTGCCGGCTGCTGCGGTGATAACCACTCCCCATTCATTGACTGCTGTATCCAGAATAGAATGAACGAAATGGCTGGAGTCGTTGCCTCCATAGCTGAAATTGAATATCTTACATCCCTTATTGACACCATAATGCAGGGCATGTACCACTGCATCGTTCTGGTTGTAGCCCTGGCAGGTTCTGGAATAGTAGCCAGCGCGCATACACATGATCTGTGTATGCCAGGTAATTCCCGCGATACCTATATGGTTATTGGCTTCCGCGGTCATAGTTCCGGTAACGTGAGTACCGTGGCCGTTATAGCGAAAATCTTTGGGATCATTGTCCCATTCATAGGCATCTTCTCTGATATCCGGGTCGGTTGGATGACGGTAGGCATCGTACCATGCACCGTCAACCCAGTCATAACCGATAAAGTCATCTATATAACCATTCCCATCGTTATCGATTGAGTCGATATCGCCCTCATCGAAACCTACACCGGGGATAAATACATAACCATTATCGTTGGCATCTTCGCCCAAGTTTTGCCATATAAGGTTAGTCAAATCTGGATGAAGATAATCAACACCGGAATCGACTCCGGAGAGAATCAGGGCTTCTGAGCCCTGAGTGAAATCCCACACGCGATTTACATTAATTTTATCTACATACCACTGATGAGCGGGATAATAGGGATCATTGGGAGTTGCGCATAGAGTGTTTCTATAATTGGGTTCGACGTATTTAACTCCCGGTAATTGAGATAGAGTTTGCACAACCGTCTTGACATCGGATTTCTCTGGATCGAAATAGAACTTATACCATCTCTCGGTCCACTTCCAGCGCTTTTGAATCTCCGGATCGCTGGCTATAGGGATCATCTGTTCCCATCTGTTGATTGATAGATCTATGCAGGCCCTGTCAAGATTCTCCCATCCAGTTTGCACGAAACCGTTTTCATCGATAATTGGACTTCCCGAGCCATTATCTTCGACTTCGATAAGCACCATACCGGGTGCCCAGGGCGAGTCTCCATTTGCGCCAAAAAGGTTGATAGTCAACGCGATTAAAAGGACAGTCAGTAAGAAGCATCTGTGCATAGTTTCTCCATAGTATTTAACGAAAATAATAAATCAAAAATATATTCACGAGGTATGCTTTTGTCAAATTATATTGCCTTTTTAATATAATTAGTAAGCACCGCGTCCGCTAATAACCGCAGGGATTGTTTTGAAAAGGATTTTCATATCCAACCAGAGAGACCAGTGCTCGATGTAATAGATATCCATCTGCACCATCTGGCTGAACGGAAGATCGCTTCGCCCTGAAACCTGCCATAAGCCGGTCATTCCCGGGACAGTATCCACCCGTTTTAATTGCCATGTTTCGTATTCGGCAAGTTCTCTCTCCAGCGGGGGTCGCGGACCTATCAAGGACATTTCACCACGGATAACATTGAAAAGTTGCGGTAATTCATCCAGAGAAAATCGGCGAAGAAATTTTCCAACCCTTGTGATACGTGGATCTTCTTTGATTTTAAAAACTGCACCTTCGGCTTCGTTTTGGTGGAGGTATTCTTTAAGTTTATCTTCGGCATCAATAGCCATGGAGCGAAATTTGATCATATTGAACAGACGACCGTTTTTGCCCACACGTTCCTGAGTGAAGAATACCGGTCCCTTGGAGTCAATTTTAATAGCAATAGCCAGGATTAGTATAAGTGGTGACAAGATAATTATAGCCAAAGACCCTACTAGAATATCGATAACACGCTTTATGTAACGCTGCCAGCTTGTCATAGCCACATCGCGGAAAACCACCGAACCTATCTGGCCAATTTGTTCTATCTCAATTTTACCGCGTAAAAAACTCTGAAATGTTGGAACGATGGTAAACAATACTTTCTCCTTGCGGCATTCATAGAGAAATCGTCTGATCGCGGTTTCCGAGATTCCCGGTTCGGCCAGAACTACCTCATCGATTTGATTTTCGAGAAGGATTTCCTTCAATTGAGAAGGGGTACCTATTTTCATGGGAGTCTGCTCTGTGCATAATCTTCCCACCAGACCACGGTTTGTTAGTGGATCTGCCAGAATTTGGGCGATAACATTATTGGGCAGATCGCCGTCGCCTATAACTAACTTTTTAGCTACACCTTTGCCTTTTAGAAGCATATTTTTTAGAATAGACAGCACTATGCGATGATAGATAGCGGTTAGAATGATAGTGATTATAAATCCGATGGCCAGAGTAACCCGGCTGAAAGTGATTTCGCGGTAAAGAAAGGTCAAAGACATTGAGAAAATAAGCGCTACGATTGATGATTTTAGAATCTTGGTTAATTCCTGACTCAGCTTACGGGAAAATTCGATTCTGAAAAGTTTTTGCCATGAGAAAGCTATTAGCCATACGATGGAAACAACTACGAACGGTATAATATATAAGGAAAATGCCTGAAATTCCTTATGCAGAGGGATTATCCCGGATTTGAATCTGATTAGCCAGGCCAAAGCGAATGAGCTAAGTATCAATATCAAATCGCCCAGAAAAAGGAATTCTTTTGCCCGTCTATCTGTTTTTGTGGATAGTATCATAATTCGAGTAATATATTTAGTTATTTCATTATATTATACCGAAAACCGGTGAGTGTCAATATCAAAGGTAAAAACTGATCAAGCTTCTTGCGAAATCGGTTCGATTGATATATATTGTTTTCCAAGATAGGAGGAAAATGTCTTATTTAGTTTTAGCGAGAAAATGTCGTCCGGCAACTTTTGAAGAAGTCGTTGCGCAGGGGCATATTACGGATACAATCAAGAATGCGCTGAGCAAAGATCGTTTGGCTCATGCATACCTTTTTTGCGGCCCACGTGGTACAGGAAAAACTACTACCGCAAGGATTCTGGCCAAAGCACTCAATTGCGAGAACTCCGAAAAGCCTACACCGGAACCATGCGGTAAATGTAACAGCTGTGTTTCTATCGCTGGAAGCCGCAGCCCGGATGTTCTGGAGATCGATGGAGCTTCGAATCGCGGAATCGCGGAGATTCAGGCTTTGCGGGAACGTGTACAATACGCACCTCGCGGCAGGTATAAGGTATTCATCATCGACGAGGTGCATATGCTGACGAAAGAGGCTTTCAACGCGCTTCTCAAAACACTGGAAGAACCGCCTCCGCAGGTGATGTTTATATTTGCTACGACCGAACCGCAGAAATTGCCCTCGACTATTACCAGCAGATGTCAACGTTATGATTTTCGCCGTATTCCCGCTAACATAATCGCTGAAGAGATAGGGAAAATCGCCAGTAACGAAGGTCTTACTTTAACTGAAGACGCTACGGTTCTAATTGCCAATCGGGCTGATGGTGCTTTTCGTGATTCACTTTCGATTTTGGACCAGATTTTGGCTTATTCTCCAAAAGGCGAACTGTCTTCGAAGGAAATCTCCGAGATATTGGGGATATTGCCACTGGAGGCTTTCGATCGAATCGCGCGGAATATCGCCAAACGGGATCCATCGGGAGCGATCAACGAGCTGGATACCATCATCGAGACTGGTGTTAATATTATCCAGATTGCCGAAGGTTTGGCGGAGCATTTTCATGGGACATTGATGAGCAAACTTGGTGTTGATATCGAGGGAATTTCGCAGGCTACTCAGGATTTATATCGTCAATTTGCCGAGATGATTTCATCGGAGGATTTACTGCGTATCGTTCGCAGGGTTTCTGAATTACAGACCAAATTGAAGTATGCGGCTCAACCCAGGTTTTTGTTCGAACAGGAATTAGTCTATCTTTCGAGTTTTTCAACTACAGCGGATATCAAATCGATGCTTTCGGGCGGTGGTTTACCAACGAGTAATCCCTTTCCTAATAATCCATCGAAAGAACCACTACAGAATTCGGAATACTTTGAAGAAGAAGAGGAAATTGAGATTGACGATAACTCGGAAAAAGGGAGATTAATCAATTTATTCGGAAAAAAGCGCGGCCAGGCGAAAGCAGAATGGCTAAAACAAGCCGAACTTATATCCGACGAGAAACGCATTATCCTGAGATTCCCACATAGCCTGGACTATCAGGTGAACAATATCCTACGCTTGAGGAATAATATGGAGACGTTGAAGGAGGCCGCCGAGGAAGTGTTCGGTGAGGGGACTATTGTCGATCTGGATGTTCAGGAATCACAGACGAATGACAATCGGGAACAACCTAAAGCCAGCAAAGGCAAGGTCATTCCCGATGGAGTAAAGAGTATCCTCGATAGCTTCGATGCTAAGTTAGAGGAATAGGATTAAGCTAATCCGGGGATTCCACCAAGACCACCGGTTAATTTGCCCATTTCTTCTTTTGCCATTTCGGAGGCTTTTTCCATTGCACCATTAATCGCTGCGATAATCATGTCTTCCAACATTTCAATATCGTCGGGATCCACTACTTCAGGATCGATTTTGATGTTAAGGAGTTCCTGTTTACCATTGACAGTCGCTGTTACAACTCCACCACCCGAGCTATGGGTAACTTCTTTTAGGGCAAGCTCTTCCTGCATTTGCTCCATCTGCTTCTGCACTTTTTGCATCTGCTTGAGCATCTTATTCATGTTCATTTTTCACCTCTTAGTTTAAATGAGAGAATTATCGATATCAATATCGTAATTGAGATCATCAGAACCACGTTATCGATTCCCATAGACGGCACCAGAACTACTCCCACCAGTGGTGCGGCAATCGAAGAGCCGATAAGATCGAGGCCATAGAATATTCCCGCAGCTTTATTTCCGGCGAATGATGTTCTGGAGCTCCATTTTAAAAGAATAGGATACAACGTTCCCACGATGAACCCTATATAAATATGAAAAATTCCGAAAATAGTCAAGCCCAACCATACGGGAGGAGCAAAGGAAACGATTTTTATTATTCCGGTGATCATGGGGATTATCAGGATAGCCAGCAACCTCCATCGAACCGGAGTAATTTTCTCTGTGGTGGATGAAATTCTCGCGCCAATTACACTTCCGAAAAGGAACAGGGCCGAAAGTATTCCCAAGGCGGCATAAAGTTTTCCCACCGCAAGCTGGAACGAATATAGAGAGATTATTGTGCAAGCCATACCTATGGCTCCTGAAAAAACACTCAGAGCAGGTACGGTAAAATGGTGTTTTGTGAAAACATATTCAGAAATAGAAACTATAGTAGCTGCTGAGAGAATAATAAGCAACCAGATTTTAATGTCGATTCGGGAGAAAAAACTAATCAATCCGCTGTCTGCCAAATTTTCCCAGAGGATTAATCCCACCATGAAAGCCACAGGATGACTATCGGTGTTCGGTTCTATGGATGTTTCAGAAATTCTGCGGCGTATATCATCGTTGCGGAATTTGTCTGTCATTGCCGAGAGCATTCCCTTAGGATAGCGTGGATCGGGTGAATATATCTTGCCCAATCGAATATTCTCTCCGAGTTGGTCATTGTCCGGAGCAACAATTACAGCCATACCATTTATAAGATATACACTCGCCGAGTCGAAAACAGATTGCATCGATTGTTTCACGCTGGATAGGATATTAGCTATCTGAATATCGATTATGTTGGGAGAACCCGGAAAAGCGACTATTATCCTTCCATTATCATTGAGTTTTGAGTGAATTCGGGCAAATGTTTCTCTGGTTATCAATCTAGCCGAAAGTGACGATTGGGGAATTCCAGGAAAAAGATAAACTATATCGAATTTACCATCGGCCAAAGCAACCGATCTTCGGGGATCACCGAAAATAGTGTGAATTTTTTGACCTTGCAGGTTGCGATAGTTTCTGAACGTGGATGCTCCTACAGAGAGGACTTTTTTATTGCTGAGTAAACAAGTAATTTGTGTAGAGTCGTATTTCTGAAGAGCGTTTACTGCACCATCAAGAATTCCACCGTGGATCAGAATTCTTTTCTCGCCATCGATCGGAGGCATTGTGGAATAGACTATAGGCATCAAATTGAGAGAATCGCCACAGGATCCGATATAAACACCGTTTTTAAATAAGTAGAATTCGTTTTCACGTTCGGCAATCTCAATTGGGCCGTTAGCAGATTCAAATCTCTCAAGAGAATATCCAGGGCGAAGCTTTTCGAAAAGGTCATTATCCAGCACATTGAGAAGATGAATACTTATAAAAGCCAATAGAGTTAGAATAATAAAAACCAAGCGGCCTTTTTTGCGATATTCGACGCTGAGTATTCCGCTGAAACCGATTGCTACAAAGAGAGGCATTATCACTCTTGATGGAATGAGTGTTACCAGAATAAGCGAGAGGATTCCCCCACAAAGCGAGCCGAATCCCTCGTAAATATATATTTTAGAGGGATCGCCCACATTCATGAATTTTCGTGTTAGAGAACTGAATAGGGTTCCGTTAAGAAAGGCCGGTGGAAATACGGATATAGCGATAAGTAATAATGTTCGAGAAAAAGGCCATATTGCGCCCATCTCAGGGGTAAACCATATAGAGTTAAGATGCACCCAAACCATTGAGATACAACACGCTATTAGAAAAGCAATAACCGATACGCGGAATTTTGCCCCCATAAATGAGATTAAACTTCCCAAACCAACGAAAATTAACCATGAGGCCAGTATTACACCTAAAATTAATTCGTTTGATTTGACCACGATGGAGATCTCGCGATAAAGCAGAGTCTGAGTAACTATAGCCAGAAGCCCGGTTATAAAGGCGATAGTGAGAATCGATTTTCTCATTGATTGTTCATGCATTCTGGAGTTGTTAAAGATTAAGGTTTAATCTTGTAGATTTCCAGTTCTTTTCCTCTAGCGTTTGCCAGAAAATCCTCTTTCTCGGTATTAAAACCTTTTAAAGTGAAATTCAATGGGGCAAATTTTGTGGCTTCCCAATCCTGAGTAAAATTCATCACGATAGTTCTGGCAGCGATTTGCGAGCCGGGGGTTGAGAGATTCACCATGAGCAATCCATATTTCTCCCAGAAAGTGATAGTGGGAATTCCCGGACGAAAAACCGGCCCATTAGTCTTTCGATAATCGGCGCAATAAAGAGATAACTCGGTGCCTTCGTTATCGATTATCTGTACACAATAATCGCCAATATAGGCGAATTTATTGCCCTCGAAGGAGGTACCCAGTTGCACCAATCTATCGGTAGGATCCATTGTCCAAAGAATTTCGCCGTTCTCTCTATTCAAACCATAGATTTTACCGCCGATATTTTCCGGCAAAGTCATAACCAGAATATCTTTCCCGGCGGTTATTCTACCCCGATGAGGCAGTAAATATGAATTAGCCGGTTCGAGATGTTCGGTGAAAAGTTCTTCCTGAGAGGGTAGCGCTAGCAAAGCCAATCCGGTGCCTGCCGTGTCGGTTTCGGTCATCAACAGGAGATCTTCACCATTATCGCCGAGTCCGATAAAATAGCCGTGATGGATCCATCGTTTTTCCAGTTGGTATTTCTCCCAATTGGAGGTGTAAACATCGGGAAATACAGATAGATTGCTGTATCCCTGTGAAGTGAAGAAATCTCCGCCAGGCGAAATTTGCAGCCATTCTGCGTATTTTAAAACATTTTCGGCGGGAAGAATATCCTCGCCATTTTCGTCTAAAACCCAATTGATTGGAGTCGTGAGTTCGTAATCGCTGCCGATAATGAGGATTTTTCCGGATTCACTAAGAGTCATATCACGAACTACAGGATTTGGGGTCACCCCCAGATCACAGGAATAGGTTTCTTTGTGCTTGCCGCGACGGTTCACAATTTCAATATAAAGAGAATCCGAGTCCTGATGAAGAATATACCAATTCCCATGGGAATCTAATTCGATATCAACGATTGGATTGGGTACTTTAAGAGTGAAATCCTGATCCAGTTTTGGGAAAAGAGTTTCCCATGAAGGATTTGCCCCCAATGAAATAGATGCGATTATCAGAACTATGCAAAGAAAGTATTTCATGTTATTTCCTCTATGATTTTACCTGCAATGATTCTACGTGCTTTGATAATAAGATCCATCCAGAATAGATCGTATTGCGGATTTCGGTTCAAAGTTGAATACTTGTTTTCCATAAGTTGAATTAGTTTCCCAAGAATAATTGGGTTGCTGAATTTATTTTTGGCCTTGGATATTCTATCCATTCGGTCAATATTCTGGATAAGGTTTTCCGGACCGGTAATAGCCAGCATATGATCACGAAGAAATGAAATGGATGACTTGATAACATCCTGTGAAAGAGATCGATTCTTCCCTAATTTTTGGACTACTTTCAAGGCTGTCGAGTCGGAATTGGAGAACATATTTACCCATAGCTCTTCGGAAAGAGCTTGAATCTGACTGTCGTCTTCGTTAGCCAATTCGATAACTCGGTTTATCGAGCCATCGGAAATGATAGATTTTTTTCTGGCTTCATCGGGATCCATACCGGTGGAAATCAAATATTCCCGAAGTAATTTTCTGGATAACCGAACGAAATTCACAGGTTGAGTACGGCTGCGAATAGTCTGGAGTAAAGCTTCCGGAGACGAACTCGTTAAAACTATATAAGCGTTATTCGGTGGTTCTTCCAGGGTTTTAAGAAATGCGTTGGCTGCTTCCTGAGTCATACTCTCCGCATCGCGGATAATCAACCATCTGCCTCCGGGTGAATGCTCTGCCAGGGCGATTCTCTCGTTGATCTCCCGAATCGTATCGATTCCGATGGAAGCCGGCTTTTCAAATTTTATTCTGGAAAACGGATTTGCCGCGGTTTGTTGCATTACTGTGCTGGTTTTATTAATGCTATCTGAGATAGCTTTGGGCAATGGTACAACGACCATAAGATCTGGATGATCCAGTTTGTTAATCAGGCGGCATTGATGGCAATCGCGATTGCAGGTTTGAGGTGATTCGCATTTGAGATATCTCACCAATTCGATGGCTGCCGCGAATTTGCCCAATCCGGGTGGACCGCAGAAAAGATATGCAGAAGAAAGCCGGTCGTTTTCTATCGAGTTGAGCAATAGATGTTTGGCTTTTTCCTGCCCGGGAATGATTTTCATAAACTTATGCAGCGATGAGCCACTCAATTGGATTGACCTCCTGTTTGCCTTTTCTGATTTCAAAGTGTAATTTTGTTCCCTCCAACCAGCCATCTTCGGCGGTTCTGCCCAATTCGATGCCTTGATCGATTTGTCTGCCCTTTTCCACCCACACTTTTCCCAGGTTTCCGTAAACTGTAAAATAACCCCCGGGATGTTCTATAACCACCAGATTCCCGTAGCCTCTAAGCCAATAAATTTGGGCAATTCGGCCATCTGCAACTGAAAGAACTGGTTCGTCTCCATCAGTAGCGATATCGATGCCAGCGTTGCGAAATTGGGTTCCGAAGCGGCTTTCTTTTACCAATCCAAATTTATGAATTATATTTCTGGAACTTGTGGGCCATGGCAAATTACCTTTACATTTCTCGAAATTCCCGGAAAGAGAAGTCGTTGGTAATCTATTTTTCAATTGCTCCAACGACCTTTCCATCTCTTTTATCGCCTTAGTATAGGATTCCTTATCGTTGCGGATTTCTTTAAGGACTTTTTGTTTCTCCAATTTTGCTTTTTCAAGAGAATCGAGTTCGGATTCCTTAAGTTTGCGTTTTTGAGCAACGTTTTGTTTGACTGAATTCACTGAATCCCGAATGCTAATCACTTTTTCGTTTTGAGTTTGAAGCTGTTCCGAAAGCTCTTTTCGAGATTGGCTGAGATACCAAAGCAAACCGATTCTACTGAAAAACTCATCCATTCCCTCACCACTAAGGAGGAAAGTCCATTGTTTCAAACGTCCGTTTATATACATCTCACGTACTACCTGCGCTTGAATCTCTCTTGCGGAATCAAGTTTTTCTTCTCCAACAACCAGTGAATTGGTCAGTTCATTCAGGTTTGATTTAAGCTCGGATTCCTCGATTTTAAGCTGTTCGACAAGATCTTCAACCAGAGAAATCTCTTTTGCGATAGCGTCAAGATAAGCGACTTGCTTTTCCTCGGACCGGGCAAGTTTTTTCAGTTCCTGTCTATGTTGAGAGATGTTGTTCATCAACTCCTCGGAGGTTCGATTCAGAACCGAGAAGCAAAAAAGAAATAGTATTAGTAATGAGACCTTAAATCGCATATTTATTTCTTTTGAAGCACAATCCATTTGCTCGAGATTGCCGCTTGCAGGAATCGGTAGTCTTTATAATCCGGATACATCTTTGGGGGAAATGCAAGTCTGGAGCGGCTATAGTCGTCTTCGAAAATAAACACATTATCTTCGATATCGAAACTCGCCGAATAGAGAATGGAATCGGCAGAACTGGAAGTATCCTCGGGAAGATAATGAACTTCATACTTCGACGGCAATTCGATTTCGATTGAATTTGTCTGTCGATAGGGATATCCGAACCAAATCGGCCAGTGGCGTGATTGGCTTCCTGTACCCCACGATGAGTAATCGATCCCCGGTAGATTAAAAGCGATGAATTTATCACCGGCGATTATAGTATAATCATCGATATGGAATTCCAATTCGCAGACGGGAATCTCATCCATGGATTCGATTCCGGTGATTTCGAAATCATCCATAACCGCACGCGGATGAATCTCCTTTACTTTGTTTTGCATATCCCGCGAGATTTCTTCTTTCAAAGCATAGCGATAATCTCGCCACTCATCCTGATGTGTACCATAGTATGTCGATGTTATAGTACCCTTAAGAGTGCCATTACGTTTGAGTTTGGCGGAGATTTCGTTTTTTGTGTATTCTGTTTGGAGATCGGGAATCTCTAATTTATCGAAAACCGGGATTCCTCGAGAAATTATTATAGCTTCTTCACCTGCAATTTCGAGTTCAAAACTTCCCATAGGGAAATTATTCTGGCTAAGCGAAATCCACTTTTTCTGGGGCTTATTCATTAAAATGAGAGGAATAGGAGTCGTTGCTGGCGAAGGTATCCTCTTATCGAAACCGATTTCATGCGTGGAAACCAGAGCTATATCCACATCCAAATCGGCGGCATTAGCCAATGCATAGAAAAGAGCGCATCGATCCAGGTTATTGGCAAAATTATCATCGAGAATCTCTTTGATATCATGAGGATGATACCCAAATTCTCCGGGGGGAATATCGATGAGGCGAATATTCTCAAGAATCCATGAGTATATTGCCAGCGCTTTTTCTTCATCAGTGGATGAGTTGCCGATTATCCCATTCAATAGTTGTGGATCGATTTTATCTTTATTGGCCAGCGCATCTAATTCCTCGGTAAAATCGAGAGTCATCTGTTCCCAACCCGTACCAATGGTCATGGCGATATAAGGCTGATATGTATTGGTTGGAGGCATACTACCCTCTTCGATGATAGATTGGATATTATCTATACTCCAGGTATAAATCGTATTTTGTCCGCTATCGACAACCTCCGGTTCTGGCCAGTTTTCGGGCCAATTGAATTCCAGAAAATGGAAAGGGGTTCCCGCCTGAACGGTTAACTCCAGTTCGCGATGCAAGGCCGGTTCGGTACTCTGAAAAGGAATCTCGATATAGATTGGATCCAGGGATGTTTTGTATTTCCAGATTTGCTGTTCTTTTATATCGATAATGCTATTCTCCATCAATTTGCCCAAAGCATATTTAAACTGCCACACTCTGTCGTATTTAGGAATAAAGGTATTCATCGGCCCTCTCTCGATAGCCGAGTCGTCTAAATGAAGAATGGAGCCATCCGGGGAGATTGTTCTGGCAAAAACTACATCGACAAAACTATAATCCGGAAAATAACGATTCACTGAAAGTGAAACTTCGTCTTTGCTTCTCTCCGAACAAAGTAGTATGATTCTTCTCACAGAATGTTCAACTGTACCATCCAAAGCCATGGACACTTCGTGTTTTTCATGAAGAGTGATATATCCCGCTCCGGGAAAATCTCTATTTTGAGGTTGATTTTTCCAGAAATGGAGAAGTAGCGAATCCTGAACGTCTTCCACATTATTCCAGTTGTTTCCAGGACGGTCTTTGCCCAACTCGATTCTGTGCAATTCATCGATATTATATGTAGTAAGTTCCCCTTCAACCCTTACGGTAACCTGGTTACCTTCAATTTTTTCAAGCTTGCCATCGATTTCGTCGCCCTCTTTGGTGTAGATTACATCTTTTGCAACAACTCCTGACGCAATTATTGCAAAAATGAGTAATAATATTGGAATGGGTTTTCTACTTTTCATTAATTTCACCTTTTGATTGCAACGACTCTAATTCTTTGCCAGCTTTATCCGGGATAGTTAGGTATTTTAAAGGGGGCTCTTCGATTCGAGCTAATTCTTCCAGAATTGTTTTAGCTTTATTTTCATCGCCCAATAACATGTGTGTTTCAGCCATGACAATTTTGAACTCGAGATTATCGTCATCCAGATCAACAGCTTTTGAAATATAGTAAACGGAGCTATCCAGATCGGCTTGATGGAGGCCGTTGGGGTGCCGTTTTATCAGGGGAAGAGGTCCAACCCAACGGTGCCATAGTCCCATTAGGAAATAAGCGTCGGCGTTTTTATCTTCCTCTTTGAGAACGATCTGCAATTCCTCGCGAACTCGACGAGCCACGCGGACATCGTCCCAATCTGGTTTAAAAAGTGCAAGATAACCCAATGCCCTTGCATATTCGAGATGAGCTTTCAGAATATCACAGTTTTTAACCAGAGAACGATTGATATAATTAGTTGCTTCCTCCAGGTGATTATGGCGAGTGTTACCTTTTTCCGTTTTTGCCAGCCTGGTTAGTGCAGCACCGATTCGCCAGAGGAGCTCCGGGTCGTTGGGGTTGGAGTCTTCGAACTTGCGATATTCCTGTAAAGCTTCGTTGTAATTGCCTCTTTTAAGGAGATGATCACCCATGCGATATTGACTATCGGCCAAAGCGATACCGGATATAAGTATTATTATCGTTAAGATAAAGGGAATTCTCATGTAAGCCTCCGTCAGGGATATTTCAATCCAAGTCTTAATTTATAATAGAATCTGCTTCCAACAACAACTATGGCCAATGGAACTATATAATGAAAAAGATAAAAACAGATCCAGATATTCAGCATCAATACAGCGATTTTATTTGCCAGATTAAATTTATCGTGGTTTTTTATAGTGGCGTAAATATAGAATGGGAAAGAGAAAAGCCCGGTCAATAACAGTGCCGGTTCTCTGAGAAATCCTCCGGTTATTGAAGCGATGCAAATAAGTATTACGGCCAACAAAGCAGCTTTCGAAGGTCCCACGGATACTGCAAGCGTCTTTTTACCGGTTATCGAATCGCCCTTAAAATCGGGGATTGTGGTTGCCAGATATACTCCAGCGAAGGCGATAGCATAGGGCAAAGCTCGTAGCAAACTTCCCCATTTAAGAGGACTTGCGGATATCCATCCCATTAGATAAATTAGAGCGCCGTGGCCCAAACCGTTGATAATCATTCCTCCCCAGGGCTTGTCCTTGAGTTTGAATTTTGGGTGCGAATAAAGCACTCCAAACAAAAGCCCGAGGATGACCATTAAAACAAGCCATATATTAATTAATGCAGCCAATCCTATGGATAGAATCGCGGAGATTATGGAAATTACCCATGCCGCTTTGGGGCTTATTAAATTCAACGAGAGCGACAAATTCTTATCGTTGATCTTATCGCCTTCGATATCGTAGATCTGATTTAATCCATAGATTGCGCCACCAAGGAATATTCCTAAGAAGAGCAATATCAGGTATTCGATATCCAATCCTCTACCACCGGATGCCCAATACCCCAAAAATAGCGGTGCCCAAATAGGCAGAATTAGGAGTGGTCGCAGAAAGAAAAGATGATCCATCAACCTTGCTAACAAACCCGGTTTTTTATTGATAATTGTCGGTTTCAATTTTATTTCAATCCCATTTCTTGTTCATCGAATTTGACAACCGTGAACACATAAAGGTCAGTATCTGGATCTTTGTAGGCATCGCGTGGAAGACCGGCCTTCTGCGACGATAACTCTTCCAGAAAATACTCGAGTGACCATCCGGTATCCGTGGCCACCTGCGGTAAAAAAACACCGCTTCGGTTGCCCCTGAGAAGCCATACACCATGCTTGCCAAGTTGAATATCCTTCCAGTCGTCGATGGGAACCATGGGCGAAAGGACCGAGATTTCAATATCGATTTTATCCAGTTCATTTTCGCTGACCGGTTGAAAACGATAATCTCTGGATGCGGCGGAGATTGCCATATCGCGAACGCACGTGTAAAGCGGCTGTGAAGCCATCATCTGACCGATACATCCCCTGAGCCTACCATTTTCGTTAAGAGTAACAAAAACCGCACCATCCTCAGTGAGTTTTGGATCGTCCGGTTCTTCGGGATTATAGGTCTTGCTTTCTGCCACATATTGTTCGATTGTATTTCTGGCCAGTTCCAGAAGGTAGGTTTTCTGTTCCCGATTTAGAGAATATTCGTATTCGTCGTCAGATTTCTTTTCATTGGAAGTCTTTTTCGAGTCGGGATTATCTCCCTTATCAATTAGCGCAATTGAAGTATATCCAACAACCTGATCTTTTTGTCCATGGGGAACATCACCTGAAGTGCCATACTTTAACTCGATGATATCGTCAATTCCCAAAGTATCTGCGAGTTGCAATAAAGTTAGGACTGTTCCAAATCCACAAGCTTCCGCCTGACCACTGCCAACCATAGTATTCGTTTTGAGGATATCGCATTCCAGAATAGCGTCGATAAGCCTTCGGTCCATTTTACGAGCGGTTGAATCTGGATGATAATGCGATAGGTCCGTACTGGCCACTATGAGTATATCGTCACGTTCAGCAAACTCCATTAGAGCTTCGGCTAATTTCCTACTTGCTGCATAGGATTGTCTTCCGAACACTATTGGAACAATTTTAAAACCATCCAGAGCAAACTGGAGAAAGGGTAATTGTGTTTCCAGCGAATTTTCGTTGATATGAACCTGAGTGTTGGTGCTTGCGTCATCGCCGAGTTTTTCCAGAAGTCGGCTTGCAATTTCCTGATTAACTTGAGTAGAGCCCAGAGGAGATATCCAATTGCCTTCCGGCCAGATGCAAATTTCCGAGATTCCCGGAGTGCGATGATTTAATCCCAGCATAATCACGGTTCCGCCCTTGAAGCGTTCTTTTTGCTGCATCACCGCTTTGTAGCCATATGCGGCCACCGGTCCCGAGAAAAGGTATCCCGCGTGGGGAGAGATTATTCCACGGATTCTGCCGTCGATTTCCGGTAAGTCGGCATCGTCGATGAATGCCGAAATGAGTTGATTTAGTTCCTGCGGATCATTTGGATACCAGCTTCCAGCCAATGCGGGTTTGCGGTCCATATTTCGCTCCTCTCCGAATTTTTCCTCTCCTCGAGTATTATCCTGTGCGCAACCTGTCGAAGTGATCGAGATAAAGGCTAACAATATATATAGTATGATACTTATGAAATTTGCTTGTCTGTTTCTCATAATTTATTCACTTTTAGATTTCATATCTTTTTAAAAATAATTGTGCATCGTCGAAAGTCAAGAACATGCTAAGTTAAGATGGATTTTAGGGTTGCGTTTTTTAGTACGAAAAGTAGATTTAGAATGCTTTGGAATAATTATGGAAAATGAAAATAAATATGGGTTTATCCGGGATGGATATTTTGAATTCGAATGGGTTTCTCTGTCCGATTACCGGTTTTTTTGCCGCGGATTAAAACCGCCGGGAGATTCGAAAATTATAGTATGTCTGATTCACGGCCAGGGTGAACACAGCGGTCGCTATGCTCATCTTGCCAATTATCTTCACCAACATAGCATTGGATTTATGTCTTTCGATTTGCGCGGACACGGACGTTCCCATGGTAAAAGAGGCCATACTCCAAATTGCGATATATTGATGGAAGATCTTTCCAGCTTCGTAGCCGAAGTTATAATACGCTTTCCAGACCACGAGATTTTTTTGTATGGACACAGCATGGGAGGAAATCTGGTGGCACGATTCGCCATAGAAAAAAATCCGCCTATCTCTGGAGTCATTCTTTCCGGAGCATGGTTCAAGCTGGCTTTTGAGCCTTCACCCGAAAAACTTATAATCGGAAATCTATTGAACAAAATATGGCCTTCTTTCAAAATTAAAACCGGTCTGAAATCGTCGCAATTGACACGAGACGATGAATTTCGAAATCGATATAAGGGCGATAAATTAAGCCATAGATATATCTCTGCCAGATTGTTCGATTGTATCCGACAAAACAGCCGATGGGTTATAGATAATGCAAAACATCTTTCAACGCCACTTCTGGTGATGCACGGCACCGAGGATAAAGTCACGGATCTGAAGAGTTCATTTGAGTTTGCGAGTAGAGTTCCTGACAAAGCGGAATTCAAGGCATGGGAAGGTTATTATCACGAGTTACACAACGATACGAATTTCGAAAAAGTTTTGGAATATGTTGTTAGCTGGATTCTTGCTCGAGTGATTAATTCTTGAGATCTTTTCTGGCAAAAAGCCTGTCCAATCTCCCCACAATCATGGAGACAATAATTGCGATTGCTCCGATAATCTCGATTTTTGACATTCCCTGTGAAGCGATAATCCATGCGAAAAGTGCTGCGAAAATTGGTTCTGCGATATAAATCAGCGAAGCTTTAGCCGATGTAGTAAATCGCTGGGCGAACATCTGAATCCCCAGAGCGACGACCGATGCAATAACTGCGAGATAAATCAGGCCGGAGACCGAACCGAGTGTAAATGAGATTCCGGGATTTTTGGTAAAAAGCAATGCAATCGATGATCCTATGGCGATGAATGCGAATTGGAAGATGGTGAGCCATTTCCAGCTGGCTTTTTGGGTGTAGATTTGAATTCCTACGATCTGGAATGCATAGCTGAATGCAGATAGCAGGGTGATTTTATCGCCGGGATTGATTCTTGCAATCGAAAATCCGGCCCCTGAGATTGCCCACAAACCGAATGCCGCCGGAATCAAAGCGATATATACTGAAACAGGGATCTTTACTCTCTCCCAGGTTCTGGAAACAAATGGGATTATCAAAACAAAAAGCGAAGTGATAAATCCACTCTTTGCTGGTGTTGTATATTGAAGACCGATAGTCTGAAAGGTATAACCTAAGAAAGCGGCCAGGCCGATCACCAAACCGCCGATAAGCTCGTATTTACCCGGTTTTTCTTTCGGGCGAAAAATCAGATAGGCAGTCAATGCGGCCATTGCGAAGCGTAAAGAAAGAAGGACAAATGGCCCGAGAGGATTGTCTCCAGTGACCAGCAATTTTATTATCAGGAAAGTTGATCCCCAGATTGCCGTGGTAAATATCAGGCTGAATTCAGCCTGTTTTGCTGTCAATTTTCTTTGCATTAAACCGCCGTATTTGAATTTCAGACGGCAGCAAATTTATCATTAAATATGATCAATACAACTCGAAATTGCATTCAACAATCCAATTAGCTTCGAAATAATAATTTTTGTTCCGAGAACAACGAAAATCTTAACAATAGATTATTGTGATTGGATTTTTCTTATGAGTTCCAGAATTTCCAGAACCATATCGTTCACTATTTGATAACAAACCTTAGCGCCTTCTCGTTGGCCTTTAATAATTCCCTTGTTGCGCATAATGCTGAGATGTTGGGAGACGGTCGATTGTGGAATATGGAGTTCGTCAACCAACTCCGAAACATTGCAATCGTTTTCCAGCAATGTGCATAGAATTAGTAATCGAGTTTTGTTTGAAAGCGCTTTAAAAATCTCCGTTGCTTCCTCGGCTTTTTTTAGTTTTTCTTGTTTTTCCATTTAACCGATAAAATTTTACGTTTACCCTGATCAATAAATATCGATGTTTCCATCTTAACGAACAAAATAGTGTTTTAAAAAAGCAATGTCAAGAAAAAAGTAAACATTCTTTTCCCGTTCGAATATTTCAAGAGCTAATCGTTTGATAGATAATGAAATAGAGGGAGAAAAAAAGCTCTTAATATATTTAATCGGACTTGAAACCCCAGATACACCACAGGCTTAATCCCCTTGAGTAACTAAGCTCTTTATTTCTGAGAGCTTTTTCCATAAGCCTTTTGCGCCTTGCAGTGGATCTATTATATCGGTCGATTTCCTTTTTACTCGCTCCGCCTATAAGGAGATTTTTGCGCATTTTTTTACGCCATGTACTGGTAAGTTCGTCATTGGAATTTCTCTCAATTAACGACTCATATGTGATTCTCTGATCTGGAGAATCATAAGGAGGTGCAAGCCATTTAACTTGTTCATTCTGACGAACACAGACATTTTTCAACCCATCTTTGATAAGCCACTCGGGGATATAGCAACCCATGCTCCAATCGCCGTGTTTTCTTTTACGTTTGGCTCGATGCATATGGAGCGACATTTTATAATCGAAGAGTTTTTGCTCGATATTTGGACTGAATATATTTATCCATCCATTACGAGGAGTTTCGCTGCTGGCATTTTCGAAAATGGCCACACATCCCCCAGGTTTTACAACGCGAATCATTTCCTTGATAGCCGGGCGAGGGTTATCCAGATGGCAAAGGACTATTTGAGCCATTGCGATATCGAAACTATTATCCGGAAATGGCAAATTATAGATATCCCCAATTTGGAAAGTAGTCGAAGCGCGAAGATCCTCGGCAATTCTTTTAGGAGCTTCTTCAACATGGTCCGGCTCTATATCCAGACCATATATTTCCCCACCAGGCATACAGTATGGGCCATATGCATCGATACAATAGCCCCATCCACATCCAACATCGAGTAATTTGCTTCCGGGAGCAAGTTTGAAATGTTTGGCGAAAGTCCCAATCTGTTCGGGTGTCCACAAACCACGACGTTGTCTTTCCAGAACTTCTTTTTGAACTACCGGATTTTGATAATCTACCGGTTTGTCTTCTGGAGCCATTAGAGGATATTCCTTCCCTGATTATTTGATATAAGTAAGTAGTTTAACTTGTTCCCTATTTGAATTTTTAATTCTTGCCAAATATATTCCAGATGGGGTTCCTTCCTGAGGATACCATCTGTGCATACTTGCTATAGAATTGGACGGTGAAATATCCGCAATTTTCCTGCCATTGATATCGAATATACTCACGCTAGATCCATTGGGGGTAACTATATTCACGCTGGAGTTGAAAGGATTGGGATAAGCGTAAATCTCTTTAGATTGCGGTAGAGTTCCGGATTCATCGATCTGAGTATAGAGGTCTCCACCAATTTTGAGTATCCAGAAATCGTTGTCGCCGTTCATAGTGGTTTTTCCCGCAATAACCACTCCTGTATCCGCCAGTTGAATTGCTTGATAACCGATATCGGTTCCCAGAGTGGAGTAGATTTTAGCATCGATCGAATCACCGGAGTAATCGGTTTCATAAAGATAAAGATCGATCTCACCACTTTGTTCGATACTTCCGGTAATCAGCAAGTTTCCGTTCAGTTTCATGTCGATGGAATTAGCGGTGTAGTCTCCCATACCGCCTTTAGTACGAGTCCAGATTGTATCGCCCTCGGAATCGGTTTTCATAATATAGATACTGGTGAAAATAGGTATTCCGAAAGACATTGAAGTAGAAGCGACCAGAATTTCGCTGTCTTCATCGGTTTCCAACAGAGAAGTACCAATGTCCGAATAAGTACCTCCATAGGTTTTCAACCAGAGTGAATCGCCTTCGAAATTGGTTTTTAGGAGAACTATATCTTCGCGGCCAAGTTCACCATCGGCCAGATATCCCGTAATAATATAGCCATCGGCGCTTTGTGTGATTGCCTTTCCCCGAGCATGGTTTAAGTAAAATTCGGTCCATTCTTCGTTACCGTTGGAATCGGTTTTCATCAGGAAAAGATTGCCAACAGTGTCGGCATCGTAGTAGCCAGTGATAGCGTATCCACCGTCGGAAGTTTGAATAACGCCCAGTGCGCAATCATCCATAGTACCACCGTAGTTTTTCGTCCATGAAGTATTGCATTCTGAATCGGTCTTGACCATATAAATGTCTTTGCCGCCCATACCATAGGATTCGGTATAACCAACCGCGAGAAATCCTCCGTCGGAAGTCTGGATTATCGAGTATCCTACATCATCGGAATTGCCGCCGATTGTTTTTCGAACCAATCTTCTTCCGCTGGCGGTGTTTTTGTTTATATAAAGGTCTTTATCGCACAGAGGCCATGAATAATAACCTACTGCGATACATCCATTATCTTCGGTAGGAGCGACCGAATATGCAATCTGTTCGCCAGAACCACCATAGACAGTTGACCATCCGTTATCGACTCCGGAATAAACGGTGGTTTGATCCAATCCGCTTTCACCGTCGCTGCCGTAATAAGCGGAAACACCGTAGATATACATGGTAAGCTCTTCCACATCGGTATCGTGGAATTCTCTAGTAGTCGAAGTCCCGATAAAGCTAAAAGCCGGATCGTAAAGATCTTTGCGATATATCTTATAATTTACTACCGGTTCGGTAATATGTAATGGTTCATTCCAGGTTAAGTCAATTCCGGTGGAACTTCCCTGTTCGCCGGCAAGTCCCCATGGTGGACGACGTGTAATCACCGGAGGAATTATATCTGCAGCCTGATGACCCACAATTGAAAACCCTTCGGGCATTCCTTCGGGAAGAGAATACCATCCATTTGCATAACCACTCCATCCCATATTCAGATGAAAATCTCCGCTATCCAGGAATCCATCGGCAACCACCGCATGACCTCCACTTGTTCCCCAGATTCCCAATTCGCAGGGTTGGGCGTCGCGCATGTTCTCTTCCATAATATCGAAGAAATTGGGGTTCATTACGATGTAATCATTGGCCTCGGAATAATCGAAACGCTCGAGAAGTGCATCGGGAACCCTGTCTGTTCCGGAGCTGGAACCTTCGGAACTGTAACTCATTCTTACCGAAACACCGCAGGCAAACATAATTCCGGCAATAGTTTCCGAAGTTGGATTTCCGCCCACTGAATTATAGATTATTGTATCCATAGTAGCGGTAGTAGCATCGATCCAAATTCTCGGAGTTGTGCCATTGGAATAATAGCTATCTGATGAGGGCAATTCCACGGATGGTGGCCATTCCCAATAATCGACAATCTGAGCCATAGCGGTAGCTACACAACCAGTAACACATCTCTCACCAGTTTCTGGATCCATGGGACAGAATGTATTGTATGGAGTACCCTGCCCCCAATTAGTTTGTATCCATGGGCCGATTATCTCCGATGTGGCCATAGTTTGTGCCAGGACTTTCGAATGATCCAAATACCTTTCCCATAGAAGGTTATTCTCAAGGATTACTTTTGAATCGGTGATTTGAAGAGCGTCGATTCTCCTGGTCATATCGAATTCTAAAATCGAGAGGAGTTTGTTTTGAGGATCGCGGGAAAAACTGAAATTATCTTTCCCGGAGTATGCGATTACCGGATGAATATCCGTATTAGATGAAACAACCACATATCCACGTGGGGCTAGTGTTGCGATATACGCCAGAACTCGAGAATTTTCTCTATCTACAAGAGAAATAATCTCTTTAATCGAGAATTCGTCGATATTTAGGGAGTTGGACATCTCGTGATAAAAAACTGGGGAATTTTTAACATGGAAATCGGCAACTTGTTCCGCCTGGGATAATTCCACCGGTGAAGCGAAAATCGATATGCTAATGGCAAATGATATTATCGCTATACATAACGCAGTTTTTTGTATGGTCATTTTGTTCCTCTGAAAAAGATAGGTTTACAAATCCTTTTAAAATACCTATTATCATTTCTTTTTCAATAGATTAGTGGTGATGGATTTTCTATAAACGCTTTGATTTTTTTGAGAAAAGGTCTATTTTGAATAAAAGGGTTGCATTAATGAGGTAAAAAGTGTAAATTCTGGTTTTGAAATTTGCAGGGTTTCAGACATTTTGAAATTCGCGCCCGTAGCTCAACGGATAGAGCGCCGGACTACGAATCCGTAGGTTGGGCGTTCGAATCGCCCCGGGCGCGTTTTTTATTATCTTTCAGAACATCTTCATTTGAATATCCGTTAAAGAGAATTGCTTTGGGTTTAGCTTTTCGGGCTGTCACGATTTTTGCTACGGTCGATAGGAATTTTGAATACATGATTTCGACCGCAAAAATCCCCACACCGCCACCCTTCCACACCCGCGCCAACCCTAAATTATCCGCTCCCGATTAGTCGCTGAGGAAATGAAACTTTTACTTGATTGTGGTCGATCCCGTGAGCGCTAAATCACGATGGTTCGCCGGGTGTGAGACCATTTCTAATTTCAAAACCAATCCTTCGACCCGATCTATTTTTACTTCATTTTATCTTTTTTAATCCTTTTTACTTCGGACTAATTAGTATCCTGTTGGAATCTACGACATCCCATCGAAGGTTATTTGCTTCGCATATCTCATCGAAGATAATCCTATGTTTAACTCCCACCCATTTGCCTTTTACCATTCCTTTCGCTTCAGGATCTACCGACATTCTTAGGCCTTCATCGCCAAAAAGTAAGCCACTATTCAAATCAGTTGCGAATTCTCTTATCGTTGAGTTTAACTCCCAATGAGTTGCAGGATAGTCGAGATATGTTTCGAGAGCTAAAGAAGGCTTTACCGGAACGATCTCACGTTTTACTTTCGCTTCATCTATCGTTTCTTCAATTTTCGAGTTCCCGGTTTTCTTCTTTAAATCTTCACTCTTATTGCCGCTGCACGCGAGTATAAAAACACCGATTAACATTAGCACAAGATAAAATCTTTTCATCTTAACTCCTTTTAACATTGTAAGAAAAGGACATAGAAACCGTTGCCCTTTCAATAGTTATTCTATGTAATTAATCATGCAGGTAAAAAATAATCCATCATTGCAGCGGCAAATTGCTCGCCAGCGCCCCCGCCGCCCAGCCACCGCTCCGTGTCGGCGGCAACGCGCGCCGCGGCTCAATTTGTGCTGACATTCTGTCCCCATGTAAGAAGCGCGCTGGCCACTCCGATAGTCACCGCGAGACTGTCGATATTCTCGCTCATCAAGTCCGCACGGTCCGTGCGATCGTCGTCCTTATCGTTCCCAAAGTCATTGTTCTTAAGCATTTCGTCTATCTCCTTCACTGAACAGTTAAATTTTTTTTGTGAAAAGCGGGATTTTTTTGAAAAAAATTTGGCGAACTCTTTTAAAAAGCGTGTAAGCACCGCCGAAAAGCGCGTTAGGTCCTTTAAAAAGTTTCTTTTTGATCGCACTGACGCGCTTTTTGCCCGACCTTACGGGCTTTTTACTTTACATGACGCGCTTTTTATGGATAATGACAGGCTTTTTACTTAACATAACGCGCCTTTTATAGATACAAACGGCCTTTTTAATTGACATTACGCGCTTTTTAATAACAATCCCGACCTTTTCTCATTGATTTTAAAGAACTTGCGGCGATTTCGCCGTTTTTTCTTTTTTTTGGTTGAAGGTTAAATTGTATTATTTTCAGAAAAATTTATATCAACCCCGCGTTGCGGAGATTATGAGGATAAACTCTATGTAAAATCACGCATGCCGTTTTCCATTTGCATTCGTAGGGGTCAACCGCGTTGACCCGTTTTCCGGAATAACGACCATCGCCGTCGATTTCTACGCGGGCGTATGCAATACGCCTCTACGGCCGTTTTGCGATTGCATTCCGTAGGGGACGGGTTTCCCGTCCCATCGTCGGACGCGCAAAATACGATTTTTCCGGAAACAACGCCGGGCGGGGAAACCCCGCCCCTACGGCCGTTTTGTCATTCCCGACCCCGATCGGGAATCGAGGATTTCCTTGTTGCCCTCTGGATTCCCGTTTTCACGGGAATGACATTGACCTAGCGCGGGCGAATACGAGATTCGCCCCTACGAACCGCGTGAATTAAATCTATCTAAAAGAACGAACGACGCCGAGCCCCTATCTCTCAAGCGATTATGCCAGGTCGAGAGTGAACCATCACGGGCATATCTCCGTTACCGTGGGGCTTATCCCTGTTGTTGTTGGTGAAGCAGATGTTACTGTTGGGCTAGGGCTTGCCACACTCGGTGAAATGCCGGACTCGCCGTCGCCCGGAGTTCCAAATGATGGACTTATGCTCGAACCTATGCAGCTATTCCCATCGCTATCGAATT
>Ga0272443_10000320_pt1 | contig 92057 bp, 84 predicted proteins | sample SSMAcet12_FD_193581 | JGI IMG/M metagenome (GOLD analysis project Ga0272443, IMG submission 193581) | Marine sediment archaeal communities from Little Sippewissett salt marsh, Falmouth, MA, United States - SSM-Acet-12 | ecosystem: Environmental > Aquatic > Marine > Wetlands > Sediment ...
ACGGGAGGAGAATCAGCGAGGCAATCGAATAGCGTAATCCGGCAAACATCAACGCAGGAATCTCCGCCAACCCCTGCTTGATGAGAATCCACGACGTCGCCCACAGAAACGTGACAAACAGCGCCTGGATGACGGCGAGAGCATTGCTGCGAGAGTGCATCCGTTCCATCCCCCCTCGCCACGCAACAGCGCCTCTACCGGGGCAGATCGGTTCCGTCTCTTTCCGGAACGCGGTCGCCGAAGGGTCGAAGTTCGGGCCAGGCGCGAAGGATCTCATCGCCGAGTGGAACAGGACGCCCCGTTTTCCTGTCGATAAACACGGCCGTGATCTCCGCTTCGGCGCAAACCTCTCCCGTCTCCGCGAGGCGGACCTCCTGGTCGATCACCACCTTGCGCCGCCCGGCGTGGGCCACCCTCGCAGTGACGTCAAGACAATCCCCGAGACTCGCGGGGTGTCGGTAGGAGATGCAGAGTCGGATGACCACCGGGAAGATCCCGTGTTCTTCGAAGAAACCGCCGGTGAGACCGCGCTCCTCCAGATGCTCCCATCGAGCGTCCTCCAGAAACTCAAGGTACGTCGCGTTGTTGACGTGGCCGAACCGGTCTTCATGGTAGCCCCTCACTTTGACCCGGACCGTCGTCACCGCTTCACTCGCCTGTTGTCCGGCCGGGCTGCGTGTTCCGTGTCCGTTTCGCATCAGAAGACACCTCGCTCCTCCGAGCCGCCGCTGTCGCGATTCCAGCACAAATACTCGCCGGCGCGCAGACGGAACAGCGCCAAAGAGTCATAGCCGTGTTCCGCGACGACGGGTTTTAAGAAGGCGAACGAGGTGTTTACGATGTGCTCCTTGAGCGCTTGCGAGTCCACCGGCTCCATCCGTCCTCGCAACCGGAGCTGAAGCCCCTCTTCCTCGCTCCAATAGGAGAGTTCGACATGGGAGTTCGATCGCAGCTGGTTGCACACGTCCTTGTGAACACCCGTACAGAACACCAAGCCTTCATCGTCGATGTACGCCGTTTGCATCGCCCGTACGCGAGGGTCGCCGTTATCCACCGTGGCCAGGAACGACGTCGGGTGGTTGCGAACGAAGCTGAGAATGTCTTGTCGGTTCATGCGGTTTCCTCCGATTTCTTCGCTTCGGCAGGCTCCGGAGACTCATCATCGTCCGTGATGCCCCATCGGTCCCGCCGCGTCATCGGGACATGCTGTAGGCAACCTCGGATTCCGCTTTCGGCAGAGTATCAGCGCACTCGCCCGGTCGCAAGCCACTGTCCCCAGTCGGGGAAGCCGTTCCGCGTGGCCTCTGCAGCCGCATTGTCCCAATCATAGGAAACTGCGACAAGCTCGACAGCCGTGCCTTCAGCCCGGTCTTCGACGATCGCGTAGCGCGCGTGCGGTGACCCGTTCTCGACGACGTGATCCAGCGGGTCATCATGCCGGAAAGCAGGGCACCCAACGCTCCCGGGGTTCACAAGCACACGCCCATCGGGAAGTGTGAGGATTCGTGCGAGATGGTCGTGTCCACAGAGAATACGAGCACTCAAGCCGTCTGACGTCTCAAGCCTGCGTGCAATCTCCGGTGCCGTCGCAGGTCGAACGTCTCCGTCATCTCGCACCCAGGTCAGAAGATACGCAACCAGGCCGTCTGGGCGCGCGTGAAACGCCGTGCTCCCTAGGATATCCAGCCGGAGGGGCAGCTTCCCCAGCCAAGCGATGTGTTCGGGGCCCAGTTGGCCCGCCGTGAAGCGAGCAACCCGCGAAGCCGTCGGCTCGGACACTACGTTCACAAGAGCCTGGTCTTCATTGCCGGATACTGTCGGCCAATCAAGCTCCATGAGAGCATCCGCTACACATCGCGGATCGAACGGTCCGTATAGACAGTCTCCCAGGTTGACCACCTCGGTGATCTCACGCCTCTCCAAGTCGAGAAGGACAGCATCCAGCGCTCGCCAGTTGCCGTGAATGTCGGACACAACCGCGAACCGACCGGGGACATTCCACGCTCCTTTGGCCGGCTCGTGGCCCCCCGAACTGCCAGAGAGCCTTCCGGGCCCTTGGTTTGCGCTCTTGCGCACGCTCGCCACCCAATCGATGCCGCCGTTCGTCTCCTGCCGTAGGCGCTCAATCAATTGACCGGCATGGTGCTGGATGTGCCGGATGTTGTAGAGGTGTGCTTCTCCTCGCGAGAACGGCAACCCATGAAACCCGGACGAATCGCCGAGATGTGCCGATCGAACCAGGGTCGGAACGAGAGCATCCACATGGTCGCAGTACGCAAGGATGTCAGCCTGGGAATACGTGTCTTGGGAACTCGACGTGACCCCGCGGCCCAGCGGGCTTCTTCCGAACCCAGGGTGTCCGTGGACGCGAACGTTCCACGGCTCGAACGCCTCTTCGGATGGCGATGCGTACAGATGTGCATGGAACAGCGCGTGATAGGCAATGGCCCAGAATCGGTTGCAGTCCCGGTCCCGGTCCCACAGCTTCTCGGGACACGCAGCCACGGCCGAGCGCAACATGGCAAGCGCCGCGCGATACTGCGCTACGACGACATCCAGATCCATGGGAACCTCCACTCGATCCTTCCCCGTACAGACCGCCGGGATTGTTGTCACAGTACGTTGAACAAACGAGAACGACAAGCCCACACCCAAGACCGATACGGATCGCCTCATGGGCGGGAACAGCCAACCAAACAAGCGAATCGGCTATACTAAGCACCAAATATGAGCAGCAGCCAAGGGCGAATCAACCGCGGGAGCGAAGTTCCCCTGTATCGCCAGGTCGCCGCAGTCCTGCGAGAGCGCATCGAGAACGGTGTTTTCCGTCCTGGAGGGAGAATCCCGACGGAGTACGAGCTGTGCGATGAATTCGGCGTGAGCCGCATCTCGATCCGACAGGCTCTGGGTGAGTTGGTGCACGACGGGCTTCTCAGCCGCCGCCAGGGAAGCGGAACGTATGTGAAGCCGGAAGCCGGTTTTGGCACACAGACCATCACCGTTGTCGTCACAGAGGATCCCTGGATATCCCCGCTGGAGGCATCCGTCGCCGCGTTCAACCGCGATCATCCGGCTTCGCCGCTTCAGTTACGGGCTGAGGTCCTCGGACGCCCCCAGCTCCGTCGCAAGATCCTCGCCGCCGTAGGACGAGGCGAAGCTCCGGATCTCGCACTCGTCGATTGGCCGTGGGTCGTTGAGTTCGCCGATCTTCACTTCCTCCATTCCCTTGAAGACCTCGACGCAGCGTGGGTGGAAGAGTTCCGTGCCGATCTCTTCCCCGTGTTCTCCGGAATCGACCATTCGCCGATGTTCGGCGTGCAGCCTGAAGCCAACGTGTCGATCGTGTGGTATCGCCGGGATTGGCTTGAAAAGGCAGGGATTGCCCCACCCAGCACATGGGATGGTTTTCTCGATGCCGCGAAGCGGCTCCGCCGCGGCTCGGGGCCTTCCGTTGCTTTCTGCGGCGGGACAACCGCCGGGGAGACAGCCACGTACCAATTGCTACCCTTCCTGTGGGCCGCAGGTGCAGACCTTCTCTCGGAGAATGGCGTCGGCCTCGGGGAGCATGCTGTGACCGCTCTTCAGTTCTTGGTCGACCTGATTCACGTTCATCGTGTTGCACCCGCAGAGGCCGCCTACTTCCCCTGGGATCAGCCGGCCCGGATGATCGCTGAGGGGGAGGTTGCGTTTTCCGTAGGCGGAAGCTACGAGAAACCCTTGATTCAGCAACTCGCGGGATGGGACGAAGAAACGTTCGAGCGCTGCGTAGGATACATGCCCATTCCCGCCCCCCGGGGGAGAACCCCGGCAACCCTTGCCGGCGGAATGGCGTTTGTCGTGTTCCGGCAGTCTCCCCATCCACATCATGCCTTCGAAGTGATCAAGCACCTGGCCGGCTCGCCGATCATGCGCGCGTTCTGTTCTCGTAGCGGTCGTTGCCCTACCCGTCTGTCGGCGGCAAGAGCTCTTCACCCCGTGGACGACTGCTTCTCACGGGAAATCGCCACTCTGCTTGCGAACGCACGTCCTCGCCCGGCCATCGCCGAGTACTCACGGGTCTCCGAGCAGTTCCAGCTGATGATCGAAAGCGCCATCACAAAGCGGTTAGCACCGCAGCAGGCCGTAGCTCGAGCACGTGAAATCATCCGCATCCTGACATCTTGATGCTTCGCGGAGTTGCCTTCGTCGCGGTTGTAGGGTAGGGTAGGTATGAGTTCAGGTTTTTTGTTCTTGTATTTGTTATAACAAATAGTTTCTCCTATCCATCGTCATCCTCGTCGATCTACCGCACACAAAAGGGCAAAGAGCCTGAAAACAGAAGATCTCCACCTATGGCGAACGACACGTAGGAGGTGATGGATCGCCGGAGATATGCATACAAAGCCGGGCACTCAGGGGCAAGGGATTTTGGGAGGTGTGTTCATGCATATGCTACGCAACATGGTTCTTGTTGGGTTGCTGGTTCTGGGACTTGCTGCGGTCGGTTCCGCGCAAACAGTGATTGACTTCTGGACGACGGACAACGAGCCGGATCGAGTCGCGGTTTATGAAGATGTTGCCGCTCGGTTCATGGCAGAGAACCCTGGCATCGAAGTGCAGATCATCCCCATTGAAGAAGCAGGGGTCGGCCAACGCATCGCAACCGCCGTTGCCGCCGGCGAACTCCCCGATATCATTCGGATGGGGATCGAGCGGGTCGCCGTATTCGCGGCCGATGGCTTGCTCGATGAGGATGCCGCCGAAGCGGTGATTAACAGCATCGGGCTGGCCGACTTCCGCAATGGTCCGCTGGCGATGGTGATCAACCCTGCAACCGGCAAGTATGCGGCCGTTCCGTACGACGGATGGATTCAGGCGATCTGGTATCGCACGGACGCGTTCCTCGATCTGGCACTCACGCCACCGGTCTCCTGGGCAGATATCAACGCCGCGGTCGATGCACTACCGGGATACGGCAACCTGCTGTACGGAATCACGCTGGGCACGGATCCCGGCCAAAACTACGGACACCAGGTCTTCGAGCAAGTGGCAATTTCCAACGACGCATGGCCGTTCGACGCCGAAGGAAATGTCACAATGGACACGCCGGAGATGATCGAGGCACTCGCATTCTACACCGGCCTACAGCGCGGAGCCGTCCCTGGCCCACAGTATTGGCGCGGAGCCCGAGAAGCCTACGAACTCGATCAATCGGCAATGCTCTTCTACAGCACCTACATCATGGATGACCTTGTTCAAGGGTCCGGGCTCGAGGCAGGCGGCAGCGTCGAAATCACCGTTGAGGATCTTGCCTTGAAGACTGGGTTTGCGTCTCAGATGGTGGGACCGCGCAGCTCGGCATCCTACGGACAACTTGTCACCCTCGGACTCATGGACGGAGCAGACCCGGCAGCTCAGGATGTTGTCGAGTACTTCTTGACCGAAGGCTACATCGATGTCCTCGCTCTTGCTCCGTTCGGCAAGGTACCTGTGCTGGAAAGCGCGGTGGATGGCTGGAAGGAGCTCAGTCCATTCTTCGCCTACTACTCCGATGAAACACTGGCTCAGATCGCCAACGGGTTCGACACGATGCAGCGGTGGCTGTTCCGCCCCGATTACGACCCGGTTGAGCGAGCGGTGATCGGCGACATCGAAGGCCGATTGCTGATTCCTCAGGTCATAAGCAATATCGCTCTCGAGGGCATCATGACTCCCGAGACCGCTGCTGAATGGCTACAGGAACAGGTGGAGGCGCTGCTGGCCGAGCGTCAATAGACTGCATGGGTGGGTGGGGACGGGTTCCGTCCCCACTCCTGTTTCGGCCTCCAATCGAAGACGACGTCGCTGTGAAACCGCGAGAAGGCGAAGCCAAAGGAGAAGGTGTGAGGCTCCGAAGAGCGAGAGAACCACAGCGTCCGACTCACCGTAGCACGCTGCAAGCCCAAGAGGCACGGCTCGCCTGGCTCCTCACATCGCCCACGGCATTGATCGTCTTCGGCCTGGTTCTCTTCCCGCTGGTATTCAGCGTGTGGATCAGTTTCCACGACATCACGCTGCGCAACCTCAACGATGTCTTCCATGCACCGTTTGTCGGGTGGAGGAACTACGAGAACGTCGTGAACGACTTCGCGTTCAAGTTCCAAAGCGCCCGGCAGTGGGGCGCCGCGGTCACCAGCATCGTCTACTCGTTCCTTTCAACGGCGATCACGGTGATGATTGGCCTGCTTGCCGCGCTGTTGCTCAACCGACCGTTCCGGGGACGCGGCTTGGCCCGTGCCGTGTTCTTGTTCCCCTACGTCGCTCCGATTGTCAGTGTCGCCTTCGTGTGGCGCTGGATTCTCGATCCGCGCCCTTCGGGAGTGTTGAACGACCTCCTGCTTCGCCTCGGATGGATTGATGCCCCCCAGGCGTACCTGTCCACACGGGGCCTGGCGCTCGTGTTGGTGATCGCGTTCACCGCCTGGAGGTATTTCCCGTTTGCCATGCTGATGCTCTTGGCGCGGCTGCAAGCGATCGATCGAACGTTATACGAGGCCGCGGGAGTTGACGGCGCCAGTGCATGGAGGAAGTTCCTCCATGTTACGCTCCCCGAGCTTCGCTATGTCCTCGGGTCACTCTTCCTGCTGCGGCTGATCTGGACGTTCAACAAGTTCGACGACATCTACTTGCTGACCGGAGGCGGGTACGGGACGAATGTGCTCCCCGTTCTCACCTACCAGTTCAGTTTCCGATCGTTCAACTTCGGCAAAGGCGCTGCCAATGCGATGATCTTGTTGGCAATCCTCGTGGTGTTCATGCTGATCTACGCAGGAACCGTGATGAGGGCGAGGGACTAGGAGGAGGCATGGCACGAGCTGCATCAGACAACCACTCGACGGAAAAGGCCAATCTGATCGAACGCCTGGCCCGATCGATGAGTTGGCGGCAACTCATCATCGCCATCGTATTCGTCTTCTTCCTGACAGGGATCCTGTTCCCGTTCTACTGGATGGTCAGTTCATCGTTCAAGACCTACGCGGAAATCGGAGGTCGAGAAGCCGTCTATTTCCCCAGTGCTCTCCGGCTTGACGCGTATCGAGAGTTGTTCAGCCGGGAAGGATGGAATTTCCTCAGGAACATCGGAAACAGTTTAAAGGTTGCGGTTCCGACAGCTGTTGTCGCCGTCATCCTTTCCACACTCGGAGCGTATGCCGTAGCACGACTCCGCTTCCGAGGGAAGAACATCTTCCTCAACGGGATCTTGCTCATCTACCTGATTCCGGGAGTTCTGGTCATCATCCCGCTGTTCGCGATGATCTCGCGTATCGGGGCTTCAGTCGGCTTCAGCGTTCAGGACAACTTGCTGATCCTCATCATCACCTATCTGGCTCAGACCCTTCCGGTCGCACTCTACATGCTCGCCAACTACTTCCGCACGATTCCCGCGGAAATCGAGCAAGCCGGTCTGATCGATGGCTGCAGCCGCTCCGGCGTCATCTGGCGCATCACGCTTCCGCTGTCCGTTCCCGCGCTGATCAGTGTGGCTATCTACACGTTCATGATCGCCTGGAACGAGTTTCTGTACGCGCTGGTCTTTCTGAATAACCGTACGATGTTCACCATGCCGATCCAGATCAATGCAATCTTCAACGATCCCACACCCAGACCCAACGTCGTGATGGCGGCTTCAACGATCATGACGGTCCCTGTGGTGATCCTGTTCTTGGCTCTCGAGAGGTTCCTCGCTGAAGGCCTCACGGCCGGTGGCGTGAAGGGATAGTGTCATGTCACCCTCGATTTCCGAAGCGATCCACAGGCGGATTCTCGACCATCTCAGTCATGTCTATGATCCGGAAACGGTGGGGGACATCTCTCGCCGTCTGGTGGAACGTCTTGAACAGTTTCTCCACAGTTCGGCAACGCAACCCCCATCCGTCGGCCAAGAAAAGCCATCCGAGAAAACCGCTGTTCTCATCACCTATGCGGATCAGATCACCGAGCCGGGAATCGCCCCTCTTCGTACACTGACCGACATCGCCCACCGGCTTCTCCGTGGGCGGATCACAGATCTTCACATTCTCCCGTTCTTCCCGTATTCATCGGACGACGGGTTCTCGGTCATCGACTACGAAGCCGTGGATCCGGCGTTGGGCACATGGGATGACATCCATCACCTTGCGGAACGTTTCGGATTGATGCTTGATCTGGTGATCAACCACATCTCGTCGCAAAGCCGCTGGTTCCAGGGGTTTCTTCGGGATGAGCCGGAGTATAGGGAGTTCTTCATCACCGTGGAAGGAGACGTCGATCTCTCTGACGTCGTGAGACCCCGCGCTCTGCCCCTGCTGACTGAGGTTGAGACCGCTGCAGGCCCGAAGAAGGTGTGGACAACGTTCAGCGCCGATCAAATCGACTTGAACTATGCCAACCCCGAGGTCTTGTTGAGGATGCTGGATATTCTCCTCGAGTACGTGGCTCACGGCGCCCGCTGGATTCGACTCGATGCCGTGGCGTTCCTGTGGAAGGACATCGGGCAAGCGTGTATCCACTGCGAGCAAACCCATCGCATCATCAAGCTGCTGCGCACGGTTCTGGATGCCGTTGCACCCGCCGTTGTCCTGATCACGGAGACCAACGTACCTCACACAGAGAACATCCAGTACTTCGGGAACGGCCACGATGAGGCGAAGATGGTCTATCAGTTCCCGCTTCCTCCGCTCGTCGTTGACGCATTCCACCAGGGAAGCGCGGATGCGCTCCGGCGTTGGACGAAAGCGCTTCAACCACCGCCCGGAGATGCGATGTTCTTCAACTTCCTTGCTTCCCACGACGGCATCGGACTCCGGCCGGTAGAGGAATTGATCCCGCAAGAGCGGATTGAAGCGATGGTTGCCAGAACGCTTCTCCATGGGGGGAACGTTTCGTACAAACTTGATCCGGATGGACGTAGGAGCCCATACGAGTTGAATATCTCGTTTATCGATGCCCTCAGCAATCCGAACGGTGCGGACCCTCTTTCCGTCCAGGCTCGTAAGTTCCTAACAGCACAAGCGATCATGCTCGGCCTTGCAGGTGTTCCCGGCATCTATGTCCACAGCCTGCTCGGATCGAGGAGCTGGAATGAGGGAGTGAAGACGACCGGAGAGAACCGTGCGATCAATCGTAAGAAGCTCGACAAGCGGTCGTTGCTCAAAGAACTCGCAATCCCGACATCGCTTCGCAGGATGATCTTCGATGGGATGATGACGCTTCTGGAGACCCGCGCCGCAGCTCAGGCGTTTCGACCGAACGCACCCCAGGAGATCCTCAACATCGACGACCGTGTCTTCGGCGTTCTACGCGATGGGGCCGATCCTCACTGGGTTCTGTGCCTGTACAACCTCAGCAGCGATACGGTTATTCTCGATCTTGATGAGAGCACTCTGGGTGTCGAGGCAAGGAGCCTGCTTGTCGATCTGCTCGGCTCCACACGGGAACCGTTGCCGCCTGCAGAAGGGTCTCTCAAGCTTCGCCCCTACGATACGATATGGCTCACGGAGGCGAAGGCTTGAATCAAACACGACATATCGGGTTTGTATCAACACGGCTCTCGGGAACCGACGGGGTGTCTCTGGAGGCCGCGAAGTGGGCGGAAATCTTCCAGAGGATGGGGCATTCAGTCGCATACTGCGCCGGGGAACTGGATCCAAACGGCCCGGAAGGCATGCATGTCGACAAGATGCACTTCCGGCACCCCGACGTGCAGTCGATTCGCAACGATATGTTTCTCAACGGCAACTCGCATCCGCTGGAACTCCACGCGAGAATCGACCGCATCGCCCAGGATCTCCGGCGTGCGATTCGGTCCTTCGCCGAGGAGTACTCCATCGACTTGCTCATTGCAGAGAACGCGTTGGCGATCCCGATGAACGTCCCGCTGGGTATTGCGTTGCACCAAGAGATCGTCGCGTCCAAACTGCCAACGATCGCGCATCACCACGATTTCGCGTGGGAACGTAGCAGATTCGACGCCTGTGCCATACCCAAGATCCTTGAGGCGCATTTCCCGCCTCGCTGCGCCGCGATTCGTCATGTGGTCATCAACTCTCTTGCAAAACGCGAGCTTCTTGCCCGGCGGGGAGAAAATTCCGTCATCGTTCCCAACGTGCTCGACTTCAAACGGGGAGCCGCCGGCAGGCAGGACCGCTGTCAACGTTTGCGCACTGCTTTGGGATTCGATGATGAGGATGTCATCCTTCTCCAGCCCACGCGGGTTGTCCCTCGAAAGGGGATCGAACTCTCCATCCAGCTGGCCAGTCGATTGAGGGTTCTGCTTCATCCCCGTCCCGTCCGCCTGTTGATCTCGCACTCGGCCGGAGATGAGGGAATGGAGTATCTCGTGAACCTTCAGGCCAAGGCGGAATCCGCGGGCATGAAGATCACGATGGCGGACGACTTGGTAGGTGTTCCGGAACAGCCATTTGGAGGCGATCCAGCACCGTTTGATCTTCATGACGCATACGCATGCGCGGATCTCGTCACCTATCCGAGTCTGATCGAGGGATTTGGCAACGCCTTCCTCGAGGCGGTCTTTTACCGGAGACCGGTCCTTGTCAACCGTTATCCCGTCTACGTCGCGGACATCGAACCGTACGGGTTCGACGTGATCGCGATCGATGAGTGCATCGAGACACAAACGGTCGAATCCGTGGCCAGACTTCTCGGCGACCCTCGCCGCATCGATCGGATGACCGATCACAACTACCGCGTGGCAAGCGAGCACTTCTCGTATGAGGTCGCTGCCGAGCGGCTACAGAGGGTTCTCCGATCCATTCACTAGACCAAGACAACCCTTCGGCAACCGCTATGCATTTCCCGGAGGTCCTTCGCGATCGTAGATCCCGGTCGGGTGTCCCTCATCCATCGCGCCGCATTCCAAGCTCCCCTTCAGGCAATCAAGAGACCGATCAAGGAGCGCGGCAAGCTTCGTGTATTCATTTGCCGGCAAGATTTCCCGGAGATCGCGATCTACGGCACCAAGTTCGGCTTCCACTGCCGTCCGCAGATCGATCCCCTTCTGCGTCAGGAACACTCGCGTGATCCGGTAGTCGTACGCGTCGACCCGCCGCTCGACCCACCCTCCCTTAACAAGACGCTTCAGCATGTTCGAGATGCTCGCTTCGCCGCGATCCGTCACGTGATCATTAACCCAATCACCAAGCGTGAGCTTCTTGCCCGGCGGGGAGCTGATTCCGTCATCGTTCCCAGCGTGCTTGACTTCGAGCGCGGATCCACCGGAAGCCGCGACTGTAGCCAAGGGCTCGGCGCTGCATTGGGATAGCGTCACAACCCCGCAAGGGGCTTCAGCGAGCAACCCTTCCAGACAGCCACATCATGTCTCTCTATGCGAATTCCCATCGCAGATTCAGGCAAGATACCCCACACGGCTCCGTCTGAACCGTAGGTCGACCGGATTGATGCCGAGACTGGATACGAACACCCGCAAGACGCAACACGCACCTTCGAATCACCCAGGGCTAGATGGATGCCAGCGCTGTCTGATGTGGAACTGTGGTCAGGATCCATTGCTCGCCCTGTCTTGTTCGCTTCTTCTCGCCTCACGTATACTCCTTTCTGAGGAGTGAATCTCTTCCATCCCATTCATTCTCTTGTCCGTCGCTCGCTGCTACACGTTCTCCCTCCCGAAGGAGGTGTCCCCAATAGTTTCACGCATGAACGGAGCAAGTTTCCGACAGAGCAGGAGTGCGCTCGGCACGCATCCGAGCCTGATTGAAGGAGGTTACAGTGGCCAGAAGAAACGGATTGCTCACGGGAACGCCAGGTAGCCTAACCCTTGCAGTGATGGTCGTTTGCATAACGCTACTTGTCAGTGTCGTTGCTCAAGCGACTCCATACACACCCCTTGATTGGCAACAGCAGGGCGAAGACAGATTGGGCCAGCCGGTGGAAGGCAGACTGATCGGTTGGAGCCGCGACTCGAATCTCAACTTCGTGGACGACTTCATTGAGTGGATCGCGGCTGTTGAGGGTCCCAACGAGAGAATCGACATTGCCGTGGATTTCAACCGATGTGTTACGTGCACGGAAGGCGAGCCCGGTTGCAGCTCAGGGAACATCATCTCGTTCCTTGAGGAGCTTGGTCAGATTGATTATCTCGGAGAAGTTCTCACGTATGCTGTTGTCACAGAAGTACGAGTAGCAGATGTGGCAAGCATCGCAGACCGTGAAGAGGTGGCAATGGTGGAGTACCTCACACCTCTTTCGGCGTCACTCGATACAAGTGTAAGAGCGATTCGGGTTCGGCCCAGCGCGACATTCTCACCGAATACCGTCGAGGATCAGACAAATCCGCCCGACGGCTCCGGGGTAACGATTGCCATCCTGGACACCGGCGTGGACAACAACAGCACGTCATCCTCCGGAACTGTGCACAATATGCTCCCAGCGGCAGCGTACGTCAATGGCGCCGACTGCACAGCCAATCCGGCGGCGATGGGAGATCCCGACGATCAGAACGGCCACGGGACGCACGTTGCAGCAATCGCACTCGGACGATCGATTGCATGTGGCGCAGGTGCCACATGCCGGGGAGTCGCTCCTGGGGCGTCTCTGGTGGATATCCGGGTTCTCGATGCTTCCGGCACAAGTGTCGGGAGTTCCGTCCAACGAGGATTGGAGCTTGCCATTCAACGTCAGCAGCAATGGGGCATCGATGTCATCAACATGAGTCTGAACGGCTGCCATTACCAGGCCGGGATCCTGACGAATCTCGGGGATGGGCGTGGCTTGCTTCCGGAGCTCATTAACACCGCGGTTGCCAATGGCATTGTGGTGGTGGTCTCCGCGGGAAACTCGGGGAACTGCGATGCGGATCTTACCGTTCCGGGGTACCAGGCCCCACCGAACAACAACAACCACATCGACGATATCGCCGGGGCCGATCTAGCAATAACCGTCGGCAACATCAACGATGGCAACACGGTCCCGCTGGGGAATGACAGCGTTGCAGCCAGTTCGGTATCCGGTCCACGGATCTCGGATGGCGACTCCGATTCACGCGATGAGAACAAGCCGGAGATCACTGCGCCGGGAAGCTCCATCCGGTCGGCGCAACACAATACGACAACAGGCATCGTTGCCTTCACCGGAACGTCGATGGCAGCTCCCCATGTGGCAGGGGCCACAGCGCTGATCCTTCAGCGAGCTCCGGGAATGAACCCCGGCAGCCTCAAGGAGCTGCTCATTGCCACGGCTGCCGCTTCGGGCAAACCCGGCGCCCATCCGGGTTGGAACACGCTTTGGGGATACGGGTTCCTCGATGTGTTCGCCGCCCTCAATCCTGGGGCCGCAGCCGTCTCCAACGATGTCGGACGCGCGACGAACCCTTCTCCGGTTTGGATGTCTCCCGACATCTCGACAGGTGCCCCTCCGAAGATCGGCGTCGCCAACACAATGAGTGCCGTCGTTCGCAATTACGATCCGGTCAACGCGGCGCCGTCTGTCCGTGTCACATTCGGCATTCACCGCTTGGGAAACGTCGGGATGGACGATCGATACTTCGACATCGGCGCAGCAACGGCGACCATTCCCGCCGGCGGCGTGCACACCTTCACGATCAACTGGACACCACCCGCAGCTCTGCTCGAGACAGGGTTCCCCGCCAACCAGCCGGTACACGCCTGTGCCAAGGTCAGCATCGATTACCCTTGGGACACAGTTTTTGCCAACAACACGATGCAGCGGAATATGGATGTTGCGCAGGCTTCGACGGCCCGGTTCCCGTTCAGACTGGTGAACAACCTTGATCGGCAAGCTGTGATCCGCCTCATCCCCGAAGCCGATCCGCCCAACTGGGAGGTTCGTTTCTTGCTGGACTGCGAAGAAGTCGAACCGGTCTTCGAGATGGATCCCTATAGGGACTGCCCGAAGGATCTGATCGTTGAACTCATCCCTCCCGAGGATGCATTGCCCGGTGACGAAGGACAGGTCATCGTGCACGCCGTCACGGAGGAAGGTGAGGAAATCGGCGGAGCAACTCTCATCGGCCGCGCAGGTGCCGTAGAACCAGATGGGTTCGCGATTGTTGAGGCAATCTACGACACACTTCTCGAACTCACCCCTGAAGGACGGATCTCCCCGGCTCTGGCGGAGGCATGGGAGATCGATGAAGACGCGAAGGGCATCAAGTTCCACCTACGTTCCGATGTGCTGTTCCATGATGGCCAGTTCCTTACCGCTGATCTGGCTGCGGAAAGCCTTAACGCTCCGATTGAGCTGTTGCCGGATCAGGTTCGCGAGCCTATCACTGCAAATCCGCTGATCGAAGACGTATTCCCGGTGGATGAGTTCACGTTGGTGATTAGGCTGTCTCAGCCTCTCCCAGGGGAGCTTCTGACTCTGCTGACGCTACCATCCTCGGCGATCGCCAACCCATACGAAGCTTTCGTCGGTACCGGGGCGTTTCGCATGGAGGAGATCATTCCCAACGATCTGGTCGTGCTGCAGCGATTTGATGAGTTCTGGGACGGTCCCGTTCCTCTGGAGCGCCTCGTTTTCCGTATCGTTCCCGAGGAGTCGATCCGCGCGATGATGCTCATGGCCGGAGAGGTTGACGCGATCATCGGCGTGATCCCCGATTTCTACAGACAACTGGCTGCCGTAGGGAGCTTCAGGATGAACGGAACGCCGTGCGACTATCAGGCCGTTTCCTACGAGACGGTGGACGAGTTTGCATTCCGTGCCGACTACGTGCTGAGGCTCTGGGAGGCGGGGTTCCTTGCCGCTGATACGCTCGTCATTGCATTGCCGCGTCTCTAGAACGTTCTCACACGATCAGGCTGCAGGGGGAAGACGAAGCTTCAATCCTCCTGCAGCCGTCTTCAGACCGTCCGTCGAATCCTGCTGCTGCGGTCGATTGAGAAGAAGGGTCAGAGAAAAGCAGCCCGAGCTCACCTTGACGGTCTCTCACGTGGCACCCTTTCATGCATGTGGAACCCCGGGCGGAGACATCTACATGCTCCCCGGGGGGCCTTCGCGATCGTAGATCCCGGTCGGGTGTCCCTCATCCATCGCGCCGCATTCCAAGCTCCCCTTCAGGCAATCAAGAGACCGATCAAGGAGCGCGGCAAGCTTCGTGTATTCATTTGCCGGCAAGATTTCCCGGAGATCGCGATCTACGGCACCAAGTTCGGCTTCCACTGCCGTCCGCAGATCGATCCCCTTCTGCGTCAGGAACACTCGCGTGATCCGGTAGTCGTACGCGTCGACCCGCCGCTCGACCCACCCTCCCTTAACAAGACGCTTCAGCATGTTCGAGATGCTCGCCTCGCTGAAGTGGACCGCCAGCGCCAGTTCGGATTGAGAGAGTCCGTCTCCCAGCCAGAGCCGTTGGAGAATCCGGCGGAGCCCCCAATGCAACCCGGTCCCTCGGAAGAGGGGTGACAGGCGCCGCTCGAGGCAGCGAGCTAGGGCATAGATCGTCTGTGGAATCCCCTTGCCCGGCATCGTCCCTTCACGCTTGCTCATCCTCGATCTCCTTGGACGAGGCAGGCTATCCTCTTCCGCGGCTCGCAGGCAAGGTTCCTGTCCTGCAATCGATGACATTCTGCTACATCGCTCAAAAACCGAAAGCTTGTTGACAACACGTTTATCTCGTTCTACGATCAATCGCTCTGATCAGAGTCCAAGGTCCGACCTGTTGACCATCTGCGGCACAACGGTGTCGTAAGAACCCGTGTACTCATGTCCAAGGGAGGAGTGATTCCACCATGGCGGTTTCGGGAAGCTTCGCGGCCGCGGTCCAGCGGATCGATCAGATGCTCGCTCGTCGACACGGGGAAGGGCTTGGCCCCGGATTGTCGCTCGCGCTGACAACAGCCGAGCAGCTCCTTGCGGCACGAACATATGGAGTGACAAGCGTTTGCACGGGAGATCCGGTTTCCGAAGATACGTTGTTCCAGATCGGGTCGATTGCGAAGCCGATCGTCGCTTCAGCATGCCTACGTCTGTTCGAGCAGGAGAAGCTCGATCTGCATGCCCCCGTAGAAGAGGTCCTCGACTGGTTCGTCGTCCGGTCAAGGTTCGACTCCCCGGTCACGATCCATCATCTGCTGACGCACACGTCGGGCTTGGTGATGATGATTGATACGACCCCATCCAGCGCATATCAGGTTTGGTCGCTCCGATCCACCGAACTGGGCTTCGAGCCGGGGTCGAAGTTCTCCTACTCCAACGTCGGATACAACGTTCTTCAGTGCATCATCGAAGCGATCACCGGGATGAAGCTTGATCACGCACTCCGGGAGCTGATCTTCGGGCCGCTTGCGATGTCGGCAAGCTACGGCGAGGTGATGTGCAGCCTGTACGACCACATCGCCAAGGGCCATACGTGGTCTCCGCACCGTGATCGACCGACGGCCGCGCGGGCGAAGCCGATCGTTGTGAACTGGTATGAGATGAGCCAGGGTTGCGGAAGTGTTGTGACGACGGCAGTCGACTTGGCGCGATTCCTCCGGATGTTGCTCAATCGGGGAGCGGCAGACGACGGATCCGCATTCCTGCAGCCGGAGACGTTTGATCTGATGACGGGATCCCATGCAACCGTGGACGATTTCTTTTCCGGCAAGGATCAGGGATATGGGATCATAACCGGGGTAGACAACGACCTCGACGGTCATCGAGTGATGCTCGCCGCCGGAGAGAACCTGGGCTTCGAAGCGGCGATGCTCGGTGATCTCGATGCCGGGCTGGGCGTGATCCTGCTCAACAACAGCTTCGACATGCAGTGGACAGAGACCGAGTTTGCCATGAAGACCCTCCTTGCGGCTTCCTACAGGAAGCCGCTGCCAGAGCTTCCGAAGTCCGCCGCTGAAGAAGCACCGTCGAAGGCAGGAGTCTCCGAATACGCCGGTACCTACCATTCCGACCGTCGGTCGTTCAGCATACGAGGCGGGGGGAATCGAGTAACGCTCGAAAGCAACGGTCAATGCTGTACGCTCGAACGGTTGTACGGAGACTGTTTCCGTGTTCCCCTCGAAGGGTTCGATCACGCGATGCTCAGTTTCGCTCGCAACGACACGGGACAGGTTGTCGAGGCGTTCCAGCTGAGCGACTGGTACCCAAATGAGCGGTACAACGGGCCGGATTCGTTCACCTATCCACCTGCATGGGACTCGTTCACAGGAACGTACAGTTCCTACGCGCCGTTGGTATGTATGTTCCGCATTTTCGTCCGCAAGGGACGTCTGATCTGTCAATGCTTTGGCGGGTACGTCGATCAAGAGCTGACGGAGATCGGTGACGGGCAATTCCGATCGGGAGGTGAGACATCGCCGGAGATTCTGCAGTTCGACTGCATTGCCGGCGGGAAGGCGCTCCGTTGCGTGGCAAGCGGAGGAGAGTATCACCGGGTGGACGATATGTAGGATCGGAAGCGGCCCCCCTGGAAAACGTGCCGGGCGGGCGTTAGGTCTTGCGCGCAGCCTTCGCCTTTGCAACGAATTCCGCCACCGACGTTGCGGCGATCGTTTCCGCAACGAGATCGAGGGGTAGATCGTCGAGCGTGCGGAACCGCACGCAGGACTTCCCGACGTCGTAACGCTTCCCGGTTGCCCGGTAGGTCCGTTCAAAGGATGCTCTCGAAGCCTCGTCCATGTAGATGCTCGTCAGGTAGAGCGCCATGTGATGCTTCTGACTGGCAAGCGCGGCGTACATCAATGGTTTTCCGTTGTACGTGTTGGCATAGACGGCAAGCGGAACTTCATACGTGATCATCCCCCAAGCCATGACCTCTTCGTACCCTGCAGGGATGTTGGCGAGAATCACCCGCCGGATTGCGTGAATCAGCAAACGCCGATCCTCTGGCAGCTCGTCAAGATACTCGTCAACACTCGTCGCCTCGGAACGCATGACACTCCCCCGATCCGCAAACAAGCATAGCACGAAGCATCCGCGCTGAAGACAACGATTGCCTTTCGTCGTCGATTCGCGCAGTCATGCCTTGATGACGGTTGTGCGCCGGTCCCTTAATTTCCCCAACACCTCTTTGAATCTCCCGTTGCACCGAGCAACGCACTGGATAGCATTGTTCTCGAGGTGAGTGATATGACGGATATGCGAGATACGATGCGTGATGTTAAACGCGCAATGGGTGCGCTGACCGAGCAGGTCCCCGAAGAGATGAAGGGGTTCTCGGATTTTATGGGAATCGTCCTCAAGCCCGGCAAGCTCGATCTGAAGACGAAAGAACTGATCGCCCTGGGAATGGCGCTTACAGCTCGATGCAAGTATTGTATCGGCATCCACACCCAGAAGGCGCTTGCCGCCGGTGCAACGCCCGAAGAGCTGTGGGAAGTCGCGATGGTCGCCGTGATGATGGGCGGTGGACCGGCGATGACGTACGTCGCCGAACTGCAGAAGGCTCTGAATGAGTTCGCCCCGAAGGAGTCTTCCTAGTTCGTCGAGGAATCCACCGTCACCACGGCGGATCGAAGGCTTGCTCCACGCGATCCCGATGACGGTTCACGGACAAGCATGATTATCCTTCAATTGAGTGATCTGCTTGTCCCGCTTCGTCCACACTTGAGCCGCACCCGGGGCGAAGCTGGACGCTTAGCGGATCGACTTGCGCAGGATCAGGTAGTCCATCTCTTCTGCTGCTCGGGAGATGTGGAAACCTAGCTGTGCGAACATCGCCCGCGCTTGGCGATTGGTGACCTTGACGCCGATCTCAATCTCTTCCGACTTGTCCGCGTAGCTCGCTTCCAAGTCGCGCATGACGCGCCCCGCAATCCCGCGGCGTCTGAAGTCGGGAAACAGCACAAGGTCATGAAGATAGAGCCTCTGACCCTGTCGTTCGGTCCACAGCAATCCGGCACAGGTTCTGTCGATGATGATCCGATAGATCTCGCCGGTGCTGACAAACCACGCTCTCAATTCCTTCCAGCGGCGCTTGGCGCCTTCTTGAGACGGCGTGGGGGCTTCGTGCAGGCATTGTTTGTACAGCAAGTCGAAAAGCGCCTGACGTTGCCCAAGATCTGTCGGCGCATAGTAGATGTTTCCCTCAAACGAGTTCATGTCCCGATCATGCAGAACGCGCCATGACAAGGCAAATCGATCCCGGTAACATCACCACCAACGGTCTTCGGTTCGCCGTGTCATCGCCGCTTCACCCTCCTCCCAGATCGATTCCAAACGGCGATTGAATCTGTTTCCGATCAGATGAACACCATGCCCCGCTTCGCGAAACACCTCGAACCGGGCCTCGATCAGCCGTGCCACCTTCGGCGCGGCTTCTCGAATCGCGGCATCAATCCACGAAAACGGACGCTCTCCGCCCGCGACCACCATTTTCGGGAACGACGCTGCACGCAACACCCGTTCCGAAATCGGAATCCTCCACGGTGGCGGCTCACGCATCATTGCCTGTACCGAACGATAATGCTCAGGCGTCAGGCTGGGAGGGATCGGAATCGTAAGTCCGCTGACATGAACGAATTCCTCCCAGAACGCCTCAGGCGGAAGCCCGTCTACACGCTCGAACAGCGGCACAAGCCGCCGGATGATCTCTTCGACCGCCGGTTCTCCTCTGGCACACGAGAACGCGAGCGGCTCGATCACCGTAAGAGAACGTACCGCTTCGGGATACGATGACGCAGTTGCCAGCGCAATTGTTCCCCCTGACGAGAATCCGACCAAGTGCGCCGATGGACGAAGAGCCTCGACGACCCGCGCGATATCGAGCGCCGCAGTCCTTCGGCGGAGAGAACGTATCTGTCCCGCGTACCCCTCACGCACCACGCTACGTAGCTCATACCGATCCGCCAACATCCGCACACTTCTCCAGGTGGCGTGCGGTGCACCGACTAGGCTTCCGTGAACAAGAACCACGGGCGGTCCTTGACCTCGTCCCCAAACCGCAATCCCATCCGCTCCCGCGTGCCCGGTCATCCTTCCATGCTATCGGTTCCCGCCCATCAAGAGCCAATCGGATGCTCATCCTCATTGCCCTTGCCATTCGAGCCGACTGCGCCGAGAATGCGATCCGTTCGGGAAGGAGGCGGCGATGGACAGAAGATTCGAGACACAAGGCGATTTCAGCTGGACCGAGCTGATGACAACAAACGTACCGGCGGCAAAGGCCTTCTACGGCGCGGTCCTTGGCTGGAAGCTCAAGGATGAGGACATGCCGAGCGGTCCGTATACCGCAATTGAGGCCGGCGGTGAGCAAGTCGGCGGAATGATGCGGATGCCGGTTGCAGTTCCCCAAGGGACTGCTCCTCATTGGGCAGCCTATGTCACCGTGGAAGATGTCGATGCAGTGGCGAAGAGAGTTCAGCAGAACGGCGGAATCGTGCTGGTTCCTCCAACGGACATCCCGTCGATCGGCCGCGTCTGCAGATTCAGAGATCCCCAAGGGGCTGTTCTCAACGCCATCACGTACACGAGCCCGTCGGAATGATCCTCGGCGAACCAGGTTCTGGTCGATCGCAAGCAACGCCTCAAATCATCAGCCTTCGGCTTCCCGGATGCAATGCCTACGCTATCCGGCAACACAAGACACTGCTTGTGGACAGCGGGTTGATCCACGATGGCAATCGGCTGCTGTACCGACTTGCGGATTTGGATCTGCTGGATGATCTGACCCTCGCCCTGGCAACACACGGACACGCAGACCACACAGGAGGCCTCGCCACCGTGAAGCAGGCGGCTCCCGAGCGGATCAAGATCGCGGCGCATGCGGCTGCGGTGCCGTTCGTGGAAGCGGGTCGCAACGCTCCATGTCGTCCGGCAACCTTGCTCGGGTATCTTGCTCGACCGTTCATTCCGCTCTTCGCGTCTCCTCCGGGCGTTTCGGTGGATGTCGTTATTCGTGATGAGCTCCGTCTTGCGCCGTACGGCGTGGACGGAACGCTTGTCCCCACACCCGGACATACGCTGGGATGTGTCTCTGTCGTCTTGCCCGGTGGTAGAGCGGTTGTCGGGGATTTGCTGATGACGGCATTTGGACGCGGCGACGAACCTCGGCTTCCGCTGTTCACAGAGGATGTCGCTTTGTGGAAGCAAAGCGTCGACGGGCTGCTGAATCGCGAGGTCGACACATTCTATGCCGGACACGGAGGACCGTTCTCCGCGCGGCAGGTTCGCCGTCTCCTGGAACGCGTCTGAGCCGGGATTGTGGATGGCAAGGAATTCGATTCCCCTCTGTGTGTGCCCGGTTCAGCTTGGGTATCGTGCATCTCGGTCGGACGGTTGCGTTTTCTATTTCACGTGTTAATATTTCACCAGTTAACCATTACACGAATCGAGTCTGTCCGCAAGGAGGTGCAGTGCTGGGAGATCATCTACCCCCCCCGATCGGAGGTCCGCTCGGGCAGTTGTTTGGTCTGGGAAAAGAACTGAGAGCGCTGCGACCGTGCTTCCACGATCTCGGCATCCATCAGGGCCAACTTCTCGTTCTCGCTGTTGTGAACGAGCGGGACGGCCTCCCGCAAACGGAGCTTGCCAAGATCCTCGCCATCAGCCCCCCCGCGATGACCAGTCTCCTCAAGCGGTTGGAAAAGGGAGGATGGATCGAACGCAAGAGAGACTCAGACGACCATCGGATCTGGCGAGTCTACGCAACCCAGAAGGGACGTTCTATCAGAGTACGGGTTCTCGGTACGCTTGAGGCTCTGGAGTCACGGCTTCTCGATTCGTTCACAGCCGACGAAAAGCGGGATCTTCAGCACCTGTTGTCGAAACTAACCGATCAGGTCAAGCGCTTGAATCGTGCAGCCGGGAACGGCAAGGATCCTGCCGCCGGGAATCCCGGCAGCGAACACACCTCCTCCGGGAACATGTGAGGCCTTGAGGAAGTAGATAGGACAAGAGATTGAGAAGGAGCCAGCCCATGAAGAAGACGATGATGATTGGATTGTTTGTCGTGCTTGTCGGCACCTCCGTCGCAAGCTTCGCCCAGCACAGCATCGAGGATTTCCCAGCAGGGACAACGACCATGGTGTACGAGATCCGCAGCGATGAGTACATCAAGCCGGTCACCCTGGCGCTGACGATCGAGGTTCACGAAGACGACACCTACCGCATGAACATGTCCGTCAATGCCGAAGGGACGGCGGATCAACTCGAAGGGTTCGGGTTCATGTTCCTCGGCGCAGGCGTATCCACAGGCAGCGGAGAGGACATTAGCTACTCGGCGCTGGAGGCGTTGTTCAATCGCAGTGAGCTGCTTGAGGAAGGAGAAGACTACATCCTCCCAAAAGGCGGGTCATTCAACGAAATCGTGTCCGTGGAGATCGCCTCGGTCTGGTGTTTGGAAGGCGTGCTTGTCGATCCCGACAACCCCGACGTGAGAACGACGGTTGCCTTCGCCCTGACCTACCCGGTATACAGCTCGCCGCGACTGATGGTGCAGGAACGCGTGGACGGTGAATGGACAACCACCTTTAGCATGGAGCTGACGGAGTACGTCCACACAACCCCGGAGGGTTAGGAATGCCTCTGCTTGAACTTCAAGATGTGACCAAAGAGTACAAACTCGGTAAGACAACGGTCCGTGCGCTGCGCGGCCTCGATCTGAACGTTGAGCGGGGCGAGATTGTTGGGATCATGGGTCCCTCCGGTTCGGGGAAATCCACTCTGATGCACATTCTCGGCGCTCTGGACGTTCCAACCGGCGGACTTGCCAAGCTCGAAGGAACGGATGTGACGTCGCTCTCCGAATCGCAACTCGTCACCGTTCGCGGCCGCCGGATCGGCTTCGTTTTCCAGACGTTCAATCTGATCCAGACTCTGAGCGCACAGATGAACGTCGAACTCCCGATGATCTTCCAGAAGGTTTCGCGGAAGGATCGCGCAAGCAAAGCGATCGCGCTTCTGGAGCGCGTCGGCCTCGGAGACCGCATCCATCACAGACCCAACGAACTCTCGGGAGGCGAACGGCAGCGGGTCGCTGTCGCCCGCGCTCTGGCCAACGATCCGGAGATCATCCTTGCCGACGAGCCGACCGGAAACCTCGACAGCGAAAGCGGGGCGTCGATCCTGGGACTGCTCAAGGAACTGAGCAAGACAGACGGCAAGACGATCATTCTCGTCACCCACGATCCCGAAGCAGCGGAGATCGCCGATCGAATCGTTCGTCTCAAGGACGGTGCTGTCCGCAAGGAGTCCGCTCATGCTTAGAGATTTTTTCCTGCTCGCGGCACGGAGCATCGCCCACCGCAAGATGCGAAGCTGGCTGACGATCATCGGGGTGTTCATCGGGATCACGGCCGTTGTCGCACTGATCTCCATCGGACTGGGATTGGAGAAGACGATCAATGATCAGGTCAGCGAGGTTTTCGGGGTCGACTCGTTCGTGATCTCACCGGAAGGTGCCTTCGGGCCCGGCGGCGGACACGGGAGCGATACGTTCGCCATCGATCTCGACGAATTGCGGGCCATCGACGGCGTCAAAGAGGCGGCAGCGATCCGTGATGAGACCGGATTCGTCGAAGGCCTGCCGGATGCCGAAGGGGAAACGGTGAAGGGGTTCCTTTCCGTCATGGGGCTTTCTCCCGAACTCCTCACAGAGTTCCCCTCGTTTGTCGGTGAGGTCGAACTCGAAGAGGGAGGACGGGAATTCACGGACACCGACGAACACGTGGCGATTCTTGGTAGCGAGATCGCGGAGCGGCTGAACGCACCTCTGGGCTCTATGATCGAGATTGAGGGGATCCCATTCGAAGTCGTGGGTGTGTTTGTCACCGGTGAAGAAGACGAGCCCGAGCAAGGCGGCATGATGGGATTCGGCGCAAGTGCGGGAGATGACACCGTGTTCGTTCCCTACGACGTGCTGTTCGATCTCTACGGTCCCGCGGAGACGGTCCTCGTCACCCTGGTGCGCATCACTGAGGGCGCCGATGTCGATGACGTCGCCGACCGCGCGGAAACGGCCCTCAACGAGCAGGGCGCCGAGATCATGGCGATCACGTATAGCGACGTGTCCGACATGGTCGGAACGATGATGTCGACGATCAGTGCGTTCCTTGCCGGGATCGCCGGAATCTCTCTGCTTGTCGGTGGGGTCGGTGTGATGAACACGATGTTCACCTCCGTCCTTGAGCGCACCAAAGAGATCGGCGTCATGAAGGCGGTTGGTGCAAAGAACAGCCATGTGTGGATCATCTTCCTGATCGAGTCGGGCATGATGGGCCTCGTTGGCGGAGCCGTGGGCACTCTCTTCGGGCTTGGTCTGAGCTGGATCGCGTCCATGTTGCTGTCACGAGTGTTCGGAATCGACATCGCCGTGGTCGCAAGTGCCTCGCTGATTGTCATCACACTGGCGGGATCGTTCGCCCTGGGAGCCATTGCCGGTCTGTGGCCGGCACGGCGGGCCTCAAAGCTTCCCGTCGTCGATGCCCTGCGCTATGAATAGCTACCAAGCAGGCGGGGAGCCTCATCGGGGCTCCCCGATCCCTTTTCTTCTCAGGTCGGGAGGCCAATAGGAATCCGAGCCCGGCATCTCACGGGAAGAGCAAGACCGACATCGGACCGCAAGCAAGATGTCCCATCGGATGGAATTCGATGAAAGCCAGACAGGCCTCTCATTTCGCGGTCTTGTGGCCAATCCACCAAGCGGACCGAAGTCCGATGCTGTCTAGAGTCCTGAGCTGATAATCGATTCCCGGCGTGTCGAACCATCGGGCACCATCAAGGGGATTGACATCACCCGTCAGGAAAACGTAAAGACTGTTTGCAGCATCGCCATCATGAACGGCGACTGCGGAGTGGCTTGAATCTAGGGAAGTGATCACGTGATTCAAGCCACTTCTCTATCAGCAACGGCTCCTGAAACCTCCTACCCAAGATCGCATCCGACAGATCAAACGCCCAGATCCTGAATGAGGGCATTCAACACCCATTCCGTGTACTCGCCATAGGTGAACCCTGCATCGGCAGGAAGCTGCCACTCGGCGATCCGTTGGGCAATCCCCCAGCAACCGGCGTGGAACCGCACGACAAACACCATGTCCGACAGTTTGTTCCGCTCGTCTTCACCCACGGCTCCTGTGTACGCCTTGATGAGCACATCCTGAAGCTCCTGTGGCAGAGGAGCATTCTCACCACACGCTACGACAAGCGTGGCCACGTCGAAGATCGGATCATTCATGCCGCAAAACTCCCAATCGATGATCCGAATCGGCTGTGCGCTGAGGAGATTGCCGGCAAACAGATCGTTATGGCATAAGGCCGTTCTCCGTTCGCCGCCCTCGTCCCATCGCCGACGGATCCTTTCCAATTGCGCCGTGAGCCGGGGGAGCGCCGGGGGAAGCTCAAGTTCCCGCGTCCGTGCTTCGTCAAGAATGCGTGAGATCCGATCAAACGGATCGAAGCGATGCTCGATGCGCGGCAGCGTGTGAATTCGCTTGACCGCTGCAACAACGCGGTTCAACGATTCCTCGGTTCGATACGCCTCCGGCACGGCCTCGAACGGTGCCGAGCAGATCCTACGTGTAACCAGGTGACCGTCTGGCAGCGAGAAGTGCACGATCTCCGGTCCCAACCCTATCACGTCTGCCGCGCGTAGCGCCGACAATTCCGCCAACCGATTGACGCCGAGGCGCGCGGCGTTCGGAGAAGCAATCCGCACAATCAGTTCTTCCCCATCCACCTCGACCAAGTAATTCTCGTTCGTCAATCCACGGATCCGCCGGGCTTCTCCAACCCGATCGGAGGAATAGCCCAAGCTTTCGAGGTATTCATCGATGCTTGGATCCGCCGGTATGTCGCTTGTGGATTGGAAGGAAGCAGGAAGTATCTCGACGGAGAACCAGCGTACCCACCGTTCCTGCTCGGCCGTCTCCACCGCATCTCGGCGGTAGTGTTCCCGGACCCATCCGACGGCGTCTCGTGCCTCCACCCCCGCGAGCACGGCCATGCAGGCAAGGACCGTCCCCGTACGTCCGATCCCACCTACGCATCCGATCTCAAGCCGCCGACCCGCTTGTGCTGTGTGAAATGCGGTCGCGATCTTCTCGGAAGCTCGATGCCAATCGAGGGGAAGTCCGAAATCCTCCCAATCGATGACCATGGCGGGCCAACTCGGAGCCCACCTTCGATCCAAATACAGCCCGAAGTCCCGATCCGGGACATCCACCTGACGTTCGAATAGCGCCCGCGCCGTGACCACCGTTCCCTCCGGGAAGCAGACCTCTGTCATTGGTACTTCCTTCCGCTCATGGATTCGCTGGCTCTCACGGCTCTGGGCCGAGCCCCGAGACAAGGTGATACTCCCGATTCGCGGATACGTGCACGTCGATGTCGAATCACGAAGCGGATCCTGTACACGCGTCGCTGGGAGGGCAGTACTCCAACCAGTTCGGCACGCATCGTCCGGCACCTCGTAGCGCACGACGAAGCTGATCCGCGCGAGGTTCGTGAGACCGCAGTAACTCCCAGAAACCTTGGGAGTGATTCGGGTGCACCGTGTGACAAAGCTCGTGCAGCAACACATAGCCGGCAAGCTCGCGTGGAAGGAACAGCAGCTTGGCGTTGAGACTGATCGTCCCTCGCGTTGAGCAACTTCCCCAACGCGATTTCTGGCACCGCACCGCGGTCTTCTCAAAATGGAACTCCCTGCGGTCGGCCTCGGTTTCCAGCCAGGGCACAAGATGTTGCTTCGCCTTGCGAAGCGTCCATTGCCGCAACGCAATCCTACAAGCGGCCGTGTTCTCTACGTCTCCGAACACAATGAGATCTCCGTGAGGCCTCTCCTCGACCTGAGCACAAGACGCTGAAGATGGCATGTACTGCACCGGAAAGGAGCGAGCGATCGCTTGCATCGCAACACGCTCCGGCAAGCGGGTCGGCGGATCCGCTTCGAGATCGCGGCGCTGCTGCCCGATCCGTCGTGAGACCCGTTCGATCCACGTCCGTTTCTCGGCGAGCAGTGCGGGAATGAGACTCTCATCGAATCCGCGGGGGACAATCACAACCAGTCCCTCCTCCAGTGAAAGGCGGAAGCGAACGTTGCGTGCTCTGGGACTCTCTCGAACCTCGTATTCCATGTCCTGAGGGGCTCTCACCGGGATCTCCTCCACGGAAAGATTCTGCATCAACTTCGGATGATTGCCAACCTTCTCCCTTCATGACAGTTCTGACAGATCCGCGTACGGGTCGTTCACGATTCACGTCCTGTCCGGGGGTTGTGTCGGCGGCGTCATCGTCCGCGGTTCCCCCAACGCCTTCGCCGGGGACCTGGCTCGACTCTGTCAGGAGACGGAGTCATCTGTTGGGGTACCTGTGGTCACATACCGTCGGCGCAAGTCTCTTCTGGGTTGTCTTGTACCTCGATCCACCTGATCATCTTGACAAGATCACATCAAAGGAGTGTGGATGTGGCGATGAACGGAGTGAAGCCAGACGCTGAACGGATGTCCGGCGTGTACCGGTTCCAATTCGCGTCTGCCGCTGAGGCGGCGGCGTTTCGAGCACGGTATGCAGCCTGTCCTCTCTGGCGGTTGATGACTTACGAAGCCGGGGAGTCGGATGTGATCGTTCTCGCCATCGAACGTGTCGCTCAACGCCACGGGGACTTCTCGCAAGATGCAAACACGCTTGTCGGCCATCCCGAGTATGTGGGCGCTGTGGAAGTCTGTTTCCGAAGAGATGATGGCCTGCTTGATCTGTTTCCGGAGACCAAACTTCCCACGGGTTACGCCGAGCATCCGCCCTGCGGATCCGATTGCGCAACCTGTCCTACGTATCGGTCCCCGTGCCAAGGATGCCCTGCCGTCTTCCCGTATGGAACGTCGAAAGCCCGTTGAGAGAACGAAGAGAGAGCCGCCTCCACAGGCGAAGCAATCCTCGGCCTCGTTAGCACACGGGGCGCGACATCACACACGGATCCGAATCGATCGCAAGAGTGCGGTTCGCGCTCCGATGGAGGAGATCTCATGGATCAGCACATCGGCAAGTTGGATTTCTGGCTATGCTCAATCCATCGGACAGCGAACGACCCCAAGAAACGTTCTCGAATCGCCTGTGCAACCTCGCCGGTCCAAGCAGGAGACGTGACCTCCGGGTAGACTCTTTGGCACTCCCGCTTCAAGGATCATCGGAAAGAGACTCCGTCGGCACCACGAGATTTCGTGATCGCGGCACACGTAAGGAGGAGGATGAAACCGTTCGAGAAGCTGTCGCCGTTGGGACGAGGACGGCGTATGCGTCCCATGGCCCACCAGATCCTGTCGGAATACGGAATCACTACAGCAACGCTCAACCAAATCACTGAAGCATCGAACACCATCTTCCGTGTGACAACCCCCGATCGGTGCCGGTATGTCCTTCGAATCGTGTCCCCGAAGAGCTGTCACGGCCCGGATGAGATCCGTTCCGAAATGCAGTGGCTGCATGCGCTCGCCGATGAAACCGATATCGGAATCCCCGCTCCTGTTGCCACACAGGACGGACGACTCGCGGTAAGAGCAACACATCCATCGGTTCCCGGCGAGCGGCACGCCGCCCTGTTCCGGTGGGTGCCCGGCCGGATGCTCGGAAATTGCAGGACGACGGTCAATGTTCTGCGGCACGGCGCTCTAATGGCACGGCTCCATCAGCACGCCGACAGCTTCCAACCCGATGAAGCGTTTCGCATCCGCACCTACGACAACGTCTTTCCCTACGCCGACCCCGACTTCCCAAACATCGAGCCGATCGCCCTGGAGGACGAGCATTTTGCCTCTCTCTTCCCAACAAGGCGGCGGGAGCGATTCGAGGAAGCAAGACAGAAAGTCCAGGAGATCATGGATCGGATATTTTCAGGCCCACACCCCCCTCGCGTCCTTCACAACGATCTTCATGTCTGGAACGTTCACGTCACCCGCAACAAGCTCTACGCGCTTGATTTCGAGGACATGATCTGGGGATTCCCGGTCCAGGACATCGCAACGACGCTCTACTACTACCGGTACCTTGAGACATACCCTGAGCTTTTCAAGGCGTTCAAGACAGGCTATGAGAGCGTTACCGCATGGCCGGAGGTGCCGGCCGAAGATCTGGAGGCGCTGATCGTGGGACGCGGCATCTTGCTGGCAAACTACGTAGCGGTCTCGGATGATCCCGAGGATCGAGCGTTCGCCCCTGCGTATCTGCAACGCATGGACGAACGCATCACCCGCTTTCTCGAAGCTTCCTGATCATGCATTACACGAGGAGTGAGCTTCTTTCTTGGCTTCGTCGGGGCACGTGTCCCAAGATTTCTCACTCTCCGCCGGAAACTCGATCCAGATGAACAACCGTCTGAGGGAACGGAATCTCGATCCCCTCACGATCGAACGCTTGCTTGACAGCACGAATCAGATCGAATCGAACATCCCAGTAGTTGCTCCCCGCAACCCACATCCGCAATGTCAGATTCACGCTCGACTCAGCAAGCTCGCCAACAAGAACCTGGGGAAGGGGCTCTACAAGAACACGGTCATCGTTTTGCATCAGGTCCATCGCAACGGATGAAGCTATCTCAATGGGTGTGCCATAGCCAATCCCTACACCCAGATCGAGCCTTCGTGTCTCGTACCCAGCGTAGTTGTGGATCGTGTTCCCGTAGATCTTCCCGTTGGGAACGATAACCTTCACGTTGTCCGGTGTTGCGAGGACGGTGGTGAATAGCTGAATGTCCTGCACCGTTCCCGCAACTCCCGCCACCTCAACGAAGTCGCCGATCCGGAACGGATGCTGGATCAGCAGGAGAACACCCGCCGCAAAATTGGACAGCGCTCCCTGCAGCGCAAATCCGATGGCGAACCCCGCTGCACCAAGGATGGCGACAAACGAAGTCGTCTCCACACCGAACCGCGCAAGCGATGCGACGATCGCGACAACAAGAATCACAATGAACGACAGCTGTCCACAGAACGCAGTCACTGCCGGAGCAACCTTCGCTCGTGTCATCAGGCGACGGACAATCCTCCGAGCAAGCCTTCCTCCGACCCACCCGATCACCAAAATCGCCAGAGCTCCGGCCATCCGTCCGCCGTAGCTGATCATCCAGTCTACAATCCGGTCCCAAACCGTCATCGCGAGCCACCTCCCGCCTTGCGATGCCTCTTTCTCTGTTTGACAGATCCCTCCAAGGACGGCCTCAGCCTACTCCGGCAAGGTAACAAGAAAAAGGCGGGGTGTGCGTTGGCTGGCGGACGTTTGTGAAACCGGTAACCGTCATCGGGGGAGCATCCCTGAAGTCTGTTACGCGAGACGGCGGAAGCGGGCCGGAGGTCCTTGATGTCGCCGACACGTTTGCTGGATGTCAGAGGCACCCATCCTCATCTTCCACCCGGCCCGCTAGAGAGCGCACATCGAATGTGACCCACATCACACTCAATACCTACGCATAACACAAACAGTGGTTCGTGTCAAGTTTCAGCAAATCTACGATTTGTTCATTTCTTCGCTTCCCACTTCAACAATTCCGCAACGAATCCACAACACAGACCACCCCGCAGTGGCGGGCCACTTCTGTGGCCGACGTTCGGCAGGAAGTGCCTCATAGAGGTCAATGACGAAATGCGACGTGGAGCCGCTTCCTTCTTCAGCGAACTTGCATGGACTCTCTGCACGAATGGCCGACCTACTATGAGAATCGGAGAAGTGCTGCGGACCGAGAGAGGGGGATTCCCGGTCCGCGAAACACCGGCGTGACAAAACTCGCCGCCGCAACTGCAGCAAGCCACCATCCTCATCATAAACCGAGCGCCAGGCTTCCGGGGGGGTTGTCCCAAGAGAAGATCCGAGAACCCGCAACAGGAGACGGACAACACAATGTCTCTTGCTGGCTCGGGATACCTGCCCTGCCGCTAGCCGCACACCGAGGAAGCTCTGGTAGCGGACATCCGTCCCAACCATCGCTCCATTCGGATCGTCGGAGCGACGATCCTACACGACAAGCAGCACACCGAAAATGGCTTCGACCGCCGTCACCATCATCATCGATGGGGACGACGTGCGATCGGCGGCCATGGTTGCCGCACGGGTTACAGCAACGGTCAGATAGGCAATCCCCAGCGTCCTATACGCCGCAGGGTCTCGAAGAATCACGACCGCCGCTCCCAGCCCGACAAGCAAGGCTCCCATCCATGCGCGGATCTCACCGATCCCACGCGGTCCCGGTGCGACCAGCCCCGTGAAACGGCTGATCGACAGCGGGCGTGCAATCGCCAAGGCACCGGTGGCGATCGTGGCCAAGCCGACGATCATCTTGAGGACTTCGATGACGCTCATTGTGCCCCACGCCCCCTTGTCTCATCTCCGCTCCACGTCGCGAAGAGGACCTACGCGCTCCACCGCCAACCGGAGGCAACGCCGATACAAGAAGCGGCCCCACATCCGGACCTTGTCATCCGCTCATCCGCAAGGCAAGTGTCATCTCGCCCACATCGAGTCGAGTGTAGCAACCGGTCAACCAACAGGAAAGTCGGGCTTCTCATCCTTGGGGTGGATCCCTCTTGCGATCGTGAGTGGGTCGAGGAGCTCTCTTGCTTCCGACTCCTCCAGCAGCCGCGTCTCCAACACAACCTCCAGAACCGATATCCCGCGATCTGTCGCTTGTTTCGCCACCTCCGCCGCCCGAAGGTAGCCAATCCGCGGCGCCAGCAACGTCGCCATAGCCGGGTTCCGCCCGAGCGTGCTCCTGCAGACCTCCTCATCGGCGGACATCCCAACGATGCACCGGTCGCGAAAGACAGGCAGGTACCGAATGAGGAGGTTGATGGACGAAAGGATGTTGTGGATGATCACCGGCGTCATCACGTTGAGTTCGAGCTGTCCCGCTTGCGCCGCCATCGCCACGGTCATGTCACTCCCGATGACCTGGTACGCGATCATATTCAGGCACTCCGCCATGACCGGGTTGACCTTTCCCGGCATGATCGATGAGCCGGGTTGCACCGCGGGAAGACGGAGTTCGGCGAGTCCCGTCATCGGACCGGACGCCAACAGACGAAGATCATTGGCAATCCTTGCAAGCTCGAGGCTCAGCTCCCTCACCGCTCCGGACAACGCTGCCAGCTGCGATCGACTCTGCAACGCTTCGTAGCTGTCGCGGGCCGCTCGGAGAGGCTGTTCAACCAGTGTCGACAGCTCAGCAAGTACCGCAGCCCGGTATCCCTTTGGCGCGTTCGTACCACTTCCGACGGCGGTACCGCCGATTGGCAGTTCCCGCAGATCATCCCGCCTTTGTGCCAGCCGCCAAGCCGCTCGGCGCAGGGCACTCCCCCACGCACCAACCTCCGCTCCAAGAGTGATCGGGACGGCATCCATGAGGTGTGTGCGTCCCGACTTCGCAATCCCGGCAAACGCATCCGCTCGACCTTCAATCGCCTCCGACAGCGAATTCACAACCCGAATCAATCGCGCGGATGCTTCCATCGCCGCAAGGTGGGAAGCCGTGGGGAAGGTGTCGTTGGTCGACTGCCCGAGGTTGACGTGATCGTTCGGCGAGATTGTTCCGTAGTCCCCTCGGTCGTGTCCCAGCATCTCCAAAGCCCGATTTGCCAACACCTCGTTCACGTTCATGTTGAACGACGTCCCCGCCCCGGCCTGGAACACATCGACAACGAACTGATCGAGCATCGCTCCGTCCAGGGCTTCGTCGGCAGCACGGATGATGGCGTTGGCTCGATTCGCCTCGAGGACCCCAAGATCGCGATTTGCCACCGCCGCCGCTCGCTTCACACGCAGATACGCTCGTACCAAGAGAGGATCGGCGCGCAGGCCGCTCACCGGGAAGTTCGCAACGGCCCTCTGTGTCTGAATGCCGTAGTATGCATCATCCGGCAGCTCTAGCCGGCCTAGAGAATCCTGTTCGATTCGCGACACATCGACCTCCCCGCCCCACTTGTTCGCCTGCTGCGAGCAACCATCATCCCCCCTTAGAGCACACGCCCCTCAGCGGTCGGCCGGAGAAGCAAGGCAGATCACCCGCTGTGCCAGAGAGTCGTAGCCGCGCATCTCCCAGCCGGAGTACGCTTCATCCACCACCATGCCGCCCGTTCGTAACGCTCGCGCCACATCAACCATTTCGTAGGCCCGCTGCCGGTGCACTTCCACGACATCATCACCAAAGCGAAACCTCGTCACGGCAAGACGCGATCTCCGATCATACCGGAGCCACTGACAGATGGGTTGGGAGCCGATCGTTCGATGCAAAGCACCCTTGTGATGCACCTCATACATCGTGGGGGTCGTGAAATCGAACACGAACCGCCCGTGATCCTCGATCGCGTCTCGCACGCAGCGAAACATCGACCGGAGTTCGGTGGTCTCCGTGACGTAATTGAGAGCATCGAAGGTGCATATTACCGCATCAAATCCGGTTCCAACGTCAAAACGACGGATATCCCCCATGGAGAACGTCACGTCACTTCGACCGTTTGCCTTTCTCCTGGCCACATCAATCATCGCCGGCGACCGATCGATCCCGACAACCCGGTGTCCCCAGTTCGCAAGCTCCAACGCAAGAAGTCCCGTTCCACAACCAAGATCGAGGACTCTCTTCTTCTCCACCCGGCCAAGAAGCCGGGCAAGCAGCGGAACGTATGCTTCCGCTGCATGACGCCAGTCGATGTCGTACACGCGGCTCAATCGCTCATAGGCCGGCGCCGTCCGATCCACGGATCCCCCTTTCTCATCTCTGATCCATCACTCTGCTGTTTCAAGAGGCCGAATCGAAGCGGGCCTGCCTGATCACGTTTCGGATCATCGCAGCTCGGCGCAAGCAAGAATCTCCTCCGCCACGTCTGTCCAATACTTGACTGCACCGGCTTGGCAGGCTTCCGCCTCTCGAGCCGAAGCCTCCCACGCTTCATCGCCAAGCGCTTGACGAAGACGTACGCGAAGTTTCACGAGATGCTCCCGATGATAGGCAGACATCGTCGTCTGTCGCAACCCATCTTCGGTGGAACGAACGGCGGCTGCGGGGTCGTCAAGGCCGATCAGAACCTCGGACCAAGCTGCGAGGATTTCCTGCAGAAAACGCTGGTCCGGAGGCGACACAAGCGCCGCCTGCCAGCTTCTGGCCACTTCGATACGAGCTTCGTGTGCGTTGTTCTGCGCAAGTTCGAGGCGTGCTCGCGCAAGCCATCCCCACAACTCCTCCGGTGCATGCTCTGTGCTCAATCGAGCGTACGCCTGAGCCATGACAAGCTCGCCGCGTTCGATCGCCGCCAATGACAGCCTGTTGGCAAGAAAGGACGAGTAGCGATCCGCATGCAAACGCTGCGTCGTCCGATACGCTACGGACCAGAGCTCCACCGCCGCCTTCGGCTTCTGCGCCCCCCAGTGTGCCTCCGCTTCGACAAGCCGAGCCCACGCATCATCGATCTCCACACCCAGGCGAGACATTTCCATACTGGCTCGCCGCGCACACGAAGCAGCGATTGAGTACTCTCCGACGGCTGTGAGGATCTGTGATTCCACAACCAGACAATCCGCCGCACCCAGCGGATCCACGCCCAGTCTCTGGCGCAGATTCCGGCTCTCGCGGACAAGAGAAAGCGCCTCATCGAACCGGCCTTCCGCCTTCCGACACTGAGCCAGATTCAGAAGCAACAAAGAAGTCCCCCACGTGTCTCCCAGCTCCTGCCTCAGACTGAGGCTGTCCGAGATCAGCCGTTCGATCTCTGTAAGCGGCGCTCCCTGTGTCGTTCGGAGCGACGCAAACGACTCCAGCGCAACCGCTTCCCCCCACCGATCTCCGGACTCGCGGAAAAGCCGGATCGCTTCCCGGCCGTTTGTCTCGAGCCTCGCGAGGGACTCGCCCCACGAAGCGGTGAATCCTGCGAGTACGCTGATCAAGGCATGGCTGCTGCCAAAGGGGGCCTGTTCGAGAAGATCCATCGACTGCTGAAAGAGTTCTCTCATGATCGCCGGTGAAGACCAGCGGCAGAACCAGGCCTTGAGCCCCAGAAGCAAGCCACGCAGCTCACAATTCGCTTGCCCCTCTGCCACCCTCTCTGATGCCTCGCCGAACATTTCTGCGGCATCTGCGAAGTCGCTGCGAATGTCGTTGACAAAGAACACGGCTCTCGCCGATCGCCGGATTCTGTCAAAGTCGCCTGTCATCAGAGCTTCATGCCATGCACTGCGGATGTTCCCCCAATCGTCGGCCAGCTCCCGGAGCGCATCCGCTTGCTCCGCCCCCGCAAGCCGGCGCTCGCTTCGTTCGACAAGATCGAGGAAGAACGCCATATGAAGCTGTTTCGAAGGCTCGATTCTCTCTTTGATACGCCCTCTCTGCCCGTAGGCGAACTGGCGAAGTGCCTCATGAATGGCGAAGCGTGTCGTCGATGCTCGCCGGATGAGACCTCGGTCCATCAGCTGCGCCACATCGGAGGGGGTTGCGCCGCTCACCGTGGCTGCCGCCTCGGTGGAGAATCCCCCCTGAAAAACGCTCAACCGCACCAAGACCGCCTGCAATCTGGGAGACAACGTCTTCCATGCCGCGGTGTACACCTGGAGCAAACTCCGATGACGAGAGGTCGGCAGCTCCGCCTCAGAGCGCAAAAGCTCCAGATCACGTTCGATCGTCTCCGCAATCTCTTCCGCCGGAAGAACCCTTGCCCAGCGCGCCGCCATCTCGATTCCCAACGGGTGCCCGGCAATGAAGCGGCAGATCCTTTCCGCCGCCTCGACGACAGAGCTTGTGACGACAAACGATTCGGAGGCGCGGCGCGCTGTCTTTAGGAAAAGCTGAACCGCCGGGGCTTTCCGCCGCTGTTCCGGAAGCGCGGGCGAGTCTTGAGATTCGACGGACAATCCCCCCACCCGGATCACCCATTCACCCTGGATATCGAGCGGCCTTCTCGTCGTCACAAGGAGCACAATCGACGGCGCCGTCTCCAGCAATGCCTTGATCACCGAAACGCCGTCTCCGATGTGATCCGCTTCATCGAGGAGAATCAGCGATTTCCGGCAGCCCAGCTGTTCGGCAAGCGATCCGCGGACCTGCTGTTCGGCCGATCCGCGTGGTCTCAGGGGGATTCCCGGCCCACGACCCAACGTGTCGAGGATCACGGAAACCGTCATGTTCACGGAGTGCACAGACGAGAGCGGAACGAACGCTACACCATCCGGGAAGAGCTCTCCCGATTGAGCCGTCGCTTCGACGGCAAGACGTGTCTTCCCCACACCACCGATCCCCGTCAGACTGATCAATCGGGCCCCATCTTCAATCAGATCTCGGATTCTCTGGAGTTCCCTGTGTCTTCCCTCGAACTCCGTCGGATACGAGGGAAGCCCCATCAGCAGCGGAGCCGATTGGATAGTCGCTGCACGGTCGTCTCTGTCCATCCGCAGCGATTCCGCCAACGCCTCCGTCTCATCGGATGGTTCCAGGCCAAGCTCACGCTGCAGAGCGCTTCCGCATGCTTCGTAGACGCGAAGGGCTTCGCTACGTTGTCCATCCGACGCAAGAAGCTCCATGAGCCGTCGTTGGTGTTCTTCATTCAGGACGTCAACCGCCACCAACATGCGGGCATGCCGGATGGCCTCCTTCAGGGCGCCCTGTTGCCGGAACTCCTGAATGATTAGGTCCAGCGCATCGGCTTGGTCCACACGCAGGGCTTCGCTCTCCGAGAACTGCCACTGCTCGAACGGCTCGCTGTCATCGATGTGGAACCCCTCGAGAAACCTTCCGTTGATCGCACCCACGATCTTCGTAAGTTCGTCCACCCCGCCTTCGTGGGTTCCCCCACCCCCCCCGGCTCTGCGTTCACTCTGTGATCGAGACAGACACTCCCGCAACTCAACCACATCCGTGCGGAACGACTCGGTTCGAGTCAATGCGATGGTGTGCCGTCCTGCTTCAAGCCACGGGTCGATCTTGCTCCGCCGCAGCATCCATAGAAGGTTCCTCAGATAGGCATATGCCTTGTCCGCTGGAGCCTCCGGCCACAGCAACGCAGCCAGGTTCTCGCGACTATGCCCTTGACGCGTTGTCGCCAGGTACGCGACAAGCGCCAATGCCTTGCGTCTAGAGAACGTGACTGGCTCTTGGCCACACTCGATCCGCGGGAAGCCAAACAAGTGGATTCGAAGTTCGTCTGGCACGCATCTACCTCCGCGCTTGCATTTTACCACGCTGCGGCAAGAGACGCCGGGGAGACGCATCAATCCCAAGGTGGTACAAGGCCAATCACCCATTCAGGAGACAGATGGATCCTTTTCACGTACTCGATCGCGTTCATGAGCGAACCCGAATCGGGAGCGCGGCCGTGGAACCCGAGCATGTGCCGTTCCTCTGGTCTCCGCCATGGCTTGAGCCCTCATCCGATACCGACACGTTGATCCTGCGTGACGGGGACGCCCTACTGACGGCATCGGCACACTTGTATACCGGAGAACCGATCCGAACCCGGCTTGCCGCACGGCGCATCTTGGAATTCGAGACAGCCAGGCTTCTTCTCAGGACACGTACAACGGATCCGTCGCTCCTTGCATGGATCCGACAAACACACGACAGCTCTCTCCAACAGTGTTACGCAGCGCATGGATGCGTTGCCGGCGAGTGCTCGCTTGTGGCCATCGCCTTCATGCGATATGTAGCCGCCTCTCCATGGGATCCATCGGGGCAGCTTCTTGCACGGCAAATCCAGAATCTGAGGCACCTTCGAGATACCGACAATCGCTGGGCACGGGTTCCGTTCTACTACACGCTTCTGACACTGCTCGAATGCGCTCCCATCTGCGCAGCGGCCCGCGATGAATTGCAGTTCGCTCGCCCCAGATGTCATCAGGCATCTCGATGGATTCGTGTCGCACAGCCCTATCGCCACCGCCGCGAGGAGATCCTTGAAGCGGTTGTCACCTCCGAAGGGAGTGCATCGTAGGACTCGACGGAATTGTTGCACCTGGCGCGACGCGCGCATGCCAGGTACCCTTGATCGGCAAGGCAAAGGAGTGCTGGCGTGAAGGACCAGAGCAATCAGAGCCGCTTGGTACGTGTGCCCTCGACCGCCATCGAGCGTGGGTTGGAACTTGTCGCCCAGATCGCTCTTGGAATCGAGATGGCGCTGCTCTACTTGCGCTTCGCTCCATTGCGCGATGCAACGTCTCCGGCAACGCTTGCCGGTCTGTTCTCTTTGGTCGCCTTTTCCGCCATACTCTATGTGGCACTCAGCTTCGCGCGAAGGCTTCCAATCGCTTCCCTTCCACAGATCTCACGCATTCGTGAGTCGAACATCGACTCGTACGCACGGTTGCTGCGGACGTTCATCGCCTTCCTCAAGGCGTTCTCGCTCGTCCTACTCGGGGTCTCGGAATGGATGTGGATCCAGGTTGCCCTGGGAGCCTCGGAGGCCTTTGCCTGGGTTTTACTCCTGGTAGGCGTTGTGCTCATCATTGGAGCGTTTCTCGCCTTCTTCTCGGCGGTCAAGCGGCTGACCTAGGCCCCTGTTAGACGTCCGTCACAGGCCGCACGCCGGGCTCTCCCTCGCCAGGTCTCTTCGGTCTGCCGAACCGTCCCGACAGCAAATCCGGAGATGGGGAAGCTACTCTCCGTTGTTGCCTCCGTGACATGTCTTGCACAACGCCTGGTAATGGTGGGTGGCAATGCGCGTTCCATCAGGCATCGATAGATAGGCTGTTCCCGATTCGTTGTCCCAGATCTCCGAAATCGCGCACCAATGGAGGAGCAGGTCAACGTCTTCGCCGCACCCGCTCACGATCGTTAGGGTTTCCCCGCTGGGGAGAACAACGCCATCGGGGATCACGAAATTCCGTCCGCCGTCACTTCGGACCATCCATCCCGATAGATCGACAGCGTCCTCGCTCCGGTTCTGAAGAGTCAGATACTCGTCCTCCAACATCAGACGGTCCTCTGTATCGTCGCCACCCGCATCGTAGTGGAACGGTGCAACGAAGTCGACCTGCGGAGGCTCCGAAGAGAGATCGTCCCAAATGACGACAAGACTCCACAACGCAAACAGAACCGCCAACACCGTCACCAAGACTCCGGCCGCCGAGGAATCGCTCATGCTGGCTTCCTTTCTCCTTGTTGGTTCAAGGCCCGATCTCGCGGCACACCGGAGATCAGCGTATCTCTTCCCACGCGACGAATCTCAAGATCGTCCAGGCAGAAGGCGGCCGACATGCGCTCGATGCCAAGATCGCCGAAAGCCGCAATGGAACCTCCATCGCCCATGATCTGGGGCGAAACGAACACCGAGAGACGATCCACCCAACCGGCACGAAGCAGTCTCGTTGCAGTGTCCGCTCCCCCCTCAACCAGCACGGAATTGAGTCCTACCTCTCCCATCCGATGCCAGATCTCTGTCAAATCCAAGGTTCCGTCGGGCGCGGGAATCCGCCATATCACGGCTCCCGCCCGGTCGAGTTCACGCTCGCGTTCCGCAGACATCTGCGCCGTGATCACCGTTGTCCTGCCCGGTTCGACGAGCATCCTCGCCGTCGGAGGAGTTCTGCCTCTTCCATCCAGCACGAACCGATGAGGGTGATTCCCGCCCGCGGATCGTACGGTGAGCCTGGGATCATCTGCGAGGACCGTTCCCACCCCGACAACCACGGCGGCATGTGCCCGCCGCCACCGGTGAACCATTCGTCTCGATGTCGCACATGAGATCCATTTGGCATCCCCCGTCCGGGTCGCAATCCGGCCGTCAAGGGTGGACGCAAGTTTCAGATGCACAAACGGCAGCCCGCTGCAGATGTGTTTCTCAAACGCTTCATTCAGTCGCCTCGCCTCGGTCTGGCAAACTCCTACGGTCACATCGATGCCCGCATCGCGAAGGAGAGAAATGCCTCCCCCAGCGACCCGCGGGTTCGGATCCGTCCGCGCAACCACGACCCGCGACACGCCGGCATCGATGATCGCATCCGTGCAAGGCGGTGTCTTGCCGTGATGGCAACAAGGCTCCAAGGTGACGTACAGAGTCGCATCCCTTGCTGCTTCGCCGGCCCGATCCAGTGCGTGAACCTCTGCATGCGGACCGCCGAACCGCGCATGGTAGCCATGCCCAACGTCAACGCCATCGCGCACGACAATCGCTCCCACAAGCGGATTGGGCTGCACATCGCCCTCACCGAGTCTCGCCAGCGCGAGAGCCCTTCGCATCCAAACGATGTGCGTCATGTTGCCGGGTTGCCTGATCCGACGGAGATCAACTCGCGGATCGCCATGACGGGATCCGGCGAGCTGTAGATCGCCGAACCGGCAACCACCACATCGGCGCCCGCTTCGACCACCGCCCGCACGTTCCCCTTGTGCACCCCACCATCCACATGAATCTGCAACTCGTCACCCGCTTCCCGGCGTAGCAAGCGGATACGGTCAAGCGCATCCGGGAGGAACGCCTGCCCTCCGAACCCGGGCTCAACACTCATCACCAGGACCAGATCGATGCGGTCCAGCCATCGAAAGATTCGATCAAGAGGCGTTCCAGGCCGCACAGACAGCCCAACTCTCGCTCCGGTTCCCCGCAGCGCGTCAATTGTTTCGGGCGTTGAATCGGCGCTCTCTTCGTGAAACGTAATCGAATCACCTTCGCGGATATCGAACTGTGGTCCGTACACGCGTGGGTGCTCGATCATGAGGTGGATATCGAGCGGCTTCTCCACCCCTTGGCGAAAGCGGTTGACAACCGGCGGGCCAATCGTCAGATTGGGCACGAAGTGGCCGTCCATCACATCAACATGAAAGCTGGCGGCCAACGGTTCAAGCAGGCGCGCTTGACTCCTCAGGCACCCGAAATCCGCGGAAAGCAGAGATGGTGCAATCTTGATTTGGTTCATCATCGCCTCCGGCTGGACGACAGAATCATCAGAAGCTGCAACGCCGCCACGGCGGCCGATGCGACATACGTCAGGGCAGCCGCGAACAGGACCTCCTTCACGATGCCGAGTTCCTCTTCATTCACCATCTGCGACGACCGCAGCACGGCAACGGCACGTCTACTTGCATCGAACTCCACGGGAAGCGTAACCAGCGTAAACAGGACCGCTGCCGAGAAGAGGACGACCCCCACCGTGACCAACGAGGAGAACTGAAACAACATGCCGACAATGAACAGCGGGATGGCCAATTGGGAGCCAATCTGTGCCGCCGGCACCATCGCCGACCGCAACACAAGCGGTTTGAACCCTTGGGCATGCTGGATGGCATGCCCCGCCTCATGTGCAGCCACACCGATCGCTGCTATGGATCCTGAATCCGGATCGGAAAGCCGCAGCGTCCTTGCACGAGGATCGTAGTGATCCGACAGGCTCCCGCGGCGTGTCTTCTCGATCGATACGCCTTGGACAGCCTGTGATGCCATGACCCACTTCGCGACAGCCGCAGCCGAGGTCGGCGTTGCCGTCTCCACACGAGAATAGCGCTTGTACGTGGACCGCACCTTGTACTGCGCGTAGGCCGCAAGGAGAAGCGCCGGCAACACAATCAAGATGCTCGAGCCAAACAGCGGATATCCCCAGGCAAACACGTGCACATCTCCTTTTCGTGCGTTTCGACAGCGAACGGCGACAGTATACGAGGGCGCCGAAACCACAACAAGAGCAACTCCGCTCCCTCACGCCTTGTTCCTCACTCCCCGTGTTACTCCAGGCGCCGCTTGGCTCGAGAAGCGAGTGTGTTCGGATGTTGATTCACGGCCTACATCGAGATCGGAAGACGCTCTCCTGCCATACTGACACATAGAGCGACCCGGAATCTTGGCGAGAGAGCCGATAAGCCGGATCCTGTCGTGGGAGATCATCTATCTACGCAGCCAACCCGAAGGCTCGGGCGGGCAGCCCTCAAACGCCTTCCTACTTGGCCTTGCTCCGACCAGGGTTTACCGAGCCGTCCCGGTCACCCGGGACGCTGGTGGTCTCTTACACCACCGTTTCACCCTTGCCCGGCGTGTGTCGCCGTCGGCGGTCTGTTCTCTGTGGCACTTTCCCGAGGGTTTCCCCCGCTGGGGTTTCCCCAGTGGCCTGCCCTGCGGAGTCCGGACTTTCCTCAGAGAGAGCGGTGCCCTCTCCGCGATCTCCTAGCTCTCTCGCCGGATCGTTGATACCCGCACTTCGGACACAAGTATATCGAAGAACGCCGTCCGCCCACGAGCGACCCACGGTGACGCGTCGGATCTCGAAGCGTTTCCTTGCGGAGAAATCGCCCACAGCGCGGGCAGATGCGTCGCCAAGCGATCCACGCTGCCGCCGCCAATCCCAAGCACAACGTGGCAAGGCGGATGGCACGGCCCGGTTCGGATTGCGAAACCTCGCCGGGTACAGCAGCATATCCGCCTTCTAGGTAGTCGAACACAGCGGCCATCGCTTCTTGGATGATGCCGTTCGACACCGGATCCTCGATCGCGTTCGCCACACCTGAACTCAAGCCGGGCCACGGCGGCCGGATCCCCGCTCCCGCTCGAACGGACGACATCCAGTCCCCGCTTTCATCGCGAAGGAAGACAATCAGCAGTGACGGATCGTCAGCGATCCCCCACGCCGTCATGATCCCCGAAGCAAGATCGCCGACGTGTGGCATCGGCGATTCCCACGTGGCCAACATGTATACGTCGATTCCAAACGATGCTTGAACGCCTTCCGCCCGTTGCGCGAGGTCGAGCCGCCCCCTGTGATTGAGCACGTTCCCGTAGTCGGAGATAGCGCCGATCGATTGCGGAAGCTCGCCCTGAGACGCTGATCCGTCCATGGGGAACGCCGCTGCAAGGAGTGCAACGACCAAGCTGATCCGCACAACTAGACGATGTAAAGGATACGATTGCAGTTCTCGCATGTCACGAGGTCGCGCTCCCCGCGGACCCGTTCGATGGTACTGGAGCTGATTCGAAGCTTACATCCCTCACAGGTCCCGTCCGTGATTCCGACAACAGGATCGGGGAAGTTCACCCGAAGCGCATCGTATTTCTTGAGCACATACGAAGACAGATCTGCAGTGAGTTCATCTCGGGTCGCCTTCTCACCTGCCAACAGTTGCTGCTGTTCGGCAATCGCCGCGTCAAGCTCCGACATCTGCGAACCATGCTCCTTGCGCCTCGACTCAAGGTCGTTTTCTGAGGTTCGAAGCGCGTCTTTGGCCGCTTCCATTTCGTCCATGATCTCAAGCGCGCGGTCCTCGAGGTCGCTGATGCGGGTTCGTTCCCGAGCGATCTTCTCGCGCAGGACTTCCATCTCCTTGTAGCTGATGATGTCGTCATTCAGCGATCTCTCGTACTCTCGGATCTGCGCATCAAGTTCGTCGACTTGAAGGTTGCTCATCAGGCTCGTGTGCTCCAACTCGCGAAGCTGCTGCCGTTTCTGTTCGAGCCGCTCTTCATCCGACGTCAGCTTGGCGGAGAGCTGGCGCTTCTGAGCCTCGAGAATGCGAACCTGGGCAATGATGCTGGCCTGCTTCGCATCGCTCGCTTGAACATCAAGAAGAACTGCAATGACTTTGTGCAATCGTGCCTCCCGCCCTACACATTGCGTCACTATAGGGGGGGGCGAATGTCGACGCAAGTCCCAAAACGGGTTTCCCGCACACCTACGCACATCACGTTCTCCGCAGTGGAGTCCCGCGATCGGTCGCGGATTGTTCGTGCAACCGCTCGGCGCCGATTCACACGATGCGAGGCCGCCTTGATCACTCGGAAGATGTTCTGCCGGGGTGGGGCACGTCGGGAGATGTCCCCACCGCTTCTGCGAAGACGGTGGGGTCGATGCAGCTCCTACGAAACAGGGGTTCTTCCGCGAAGCGCCCGCCCAAGCGTCACCTCGTCGGCGAACTCCAAGTCGCGTCCCACCGGAACCCCTTGAGCGATCTGCGTCACCTTGACGCCCAGAGGATCGAGTCGTCCCGCGATCTGCATCCCCGTCAACTCTCCTTCGAGGCGCGGCTCAAGCGCAAGAATCACTTCGCGAATCGCTTCATTCTGAACGCGACTGACCAACGCATCGATCGTCAAATCCGCGGGAGAAACGTCCTCCATCGGCGATACGAGGCCTCCCAGCACATGATAGAGACCGTGGTACTCTCCCGTCTTCTCGATCTTCAGGATCTCCCATGGCTGAGCAACGACGCAGAGAACATCCTGATCTCGCTTCGGGTTGCGACACAAGGGGCAAAGCTCCTCCGTCGCGAAGTTGAAGCACCGCCGGCATCGATGAACGTCCGTCTTGATACGATGGACGGCGTCGGCGAGTTGCTCCACTTCCGTCTGCGGCGCATTGAGTAGGTAGAACGCAACCCGTTCCGCGCTCTTCTGTCCGATCCCCGGAAGCGCTTTCAACCGATCAATCAATGCCTGCAGCGGTGCGATCAAGGCATCACACCGGGCATCCCTTGAGCCAGAGGCCCAAGCAGTTCTTCCGACTTTTCTTCCGCGTCTCGCTGAGCCTGCTGGACTGCGGCAAGGATGAGGTCGACAAGCATTTCAGGATCTTCCGGGTCGATGACCTCTGCTTCGATCTTGAGTGCTTGAAGCTTCCCACGGCCATTGACTGTCGCCGTCACCATGCCGCCGCCGGAGCTGGCATCCAGGCGCATCTCATTGATCTCCGCCTGCTTCTTCTCCATCTCTTCTTGCAGCTTCTTCACCTGCTTCATCAGATGGCCCATGTTGCCCATGCCCTTCATCATTCCTCCTTCACGATCGATCCGTCCAGAGCCTGGCAAGCCAGTTCCGCCTTCTCACGAAGCAGCTCACGATCTAGGGGTTTCCGCTTCACCTCTCCGTTGATGCGCAAATCAACGGTCGTTGCATCCCCGAAGTGACGCCGTGCCATTCCCGCCAGATACTGGAAGTTTGAACTCTTCTCCAGGCTCTCCTTGTGGAATGTGTGATCAGGATGAAACTGTAGGATCAGCTTGTCGCCCTCATGAATTGGCGTGCACTCCGTGAGGAATGCCGCCATGGCGATCCGCTCGCCTTCGATTTTCTGAAGCATCGTTCTCCATGCATCACGTTCCGTATCCGACGCGAGTTCGTCCTCCGGTCTGCCATCCGTTCCCGCATTGTGTACGGAATCCGGCTCGCCCATGGATGGGTCGGTCGACGTGTGCAACGCTGCCCGATCCGGCTCTGCCTGCTGGTCCCGATCCTCGGCCCTCTCGGCCGTCGAATTGGCGGGTTGCAGCGATTCACCGATCGTCCCCGTTCCTTCATCATGCGGCAACAGGGTTCGGTCCGTCGGACCGGATTCAAGGCGCTGAGATGCAACAGTCTGCGGTTCTTCGGCCTTGCGATGGGCGGCAGGAAGGCGCGGTTCCTGATCGGGTGCCACTTCGTCTAGTAAGGTCAGGATCCCGATTTCCAGCAACACGCGGCGATCCGCTGTTCGAAACAGATCCGCTTTGATGTCAAGCAGACGCCGGCAGAGCATCAGATCACGAGAACCTTGTCCCCCATCTGAGGCAATCCGGTCACGCAGCACGCCGATCACATCCCCGAGGAACGTCTCAAGATCCTTTCCCCGCTCGGCAAGCAATCCAATCGTCTCCATCACGGCAACACGGTCGGCGGCTCTGCAGGCATCGACAAACCCCTCCGCGACGTCACGACCGACAATTCCGAGCATCTCGTGAAGGATCGTTTCGTTGACTCCGTCTGAGGCATGCGTTGTCGCTTGTTCAAGAAGGACGATTGCATCACGCATCCCTCCTTCGGCACGCCGGGCAATCAGCTCGATCGATGGATCGTCGATCTCGATCGTCTCCGCTTCTGCAATGTGGCGAATCCTCGCAGCGATTTGCTCGATGGCGATCTGCCGAAACCCGAACGCTTGGCACCGGGACACGATCGTGCGGGGAAGCCGATGCGGTTCGGTCGTAGCAAACACGAACACAACATGCGGAGGCGGCTCTTCAAGAGTCTTGAGAAGCGCATTGAACGCCTCGTTCGTCAACATGTGAACTTCGTCGATGATATAGACCTTGTACGACAGATCTGTCGGGGCGAATCCGACCTCTTCTCGCAACCGCCGGATTTGATCGATCCCACGGTTGGATGCTCCGTCAATCTCGAGGATATCCAGGGAGCGCCCACCGATCACCGTTTCGCAGTGCGCACAGTGGTTACAGGGTTCTCCCCCTTCGGGAGCGAGGCAGTTCACCGCTCGGGCAAGGATTCTCGCCACGGTTGTCTTGCCGATCCCCCGCTCGCCGGCGAACAAGTACGCATGCGCCACTTCCCCCGTTGTTACGGCGTTGCGCAACGTCGAGACAATGTCCTCCTGTCCGACAACCTCGGAGAATCGCTGCGGTCGCCAGCGTCGATACAAAGAAATGTAGCCGGATGCATCACTCACCCTGGATCACCACTTCACTGTTCACAAGTCGGGGAGACTGGATTCGAACCAGCGGCCTCCTGCTCCCAAAGCAGGCGCGCTACCAAGCTGCGCCACTCCCCGATGGACGTGCTGGCATTATAGGTGAGCGCTTGCATCGGTTCCAACCGTTCATGCGATCTCGTTCTTTCGTTCACGACGGTGTCGAAGTGCCGGCAGCTTCCGCACGACAAGGTCGAGCAGAAACAGAATCACCGCGCCGAAGAGTATGCCTGGATACAGTTCAATCGTGCGTGCGGTTTCCTCGAAGACCGATAGTGCAATCTCGGACGGATCGTTCAGGTGACTCCCGCCGGTCTCCGCCGCGATTCGCCGGAGCAGATCCTCGCCGGAAGTTCCCAATGCATACTCCTCGGAGTAGGGAACCACGAAGGAATAGCTGCTTGCAAGCTGACGTGCGGAATCGACGACTTGGACTGCATACGCCCCCTCATTCGCCGCCGGGAAGACACCCTCGTACAGGCCAGGCGCGATCTGCACGAGTTCGACTGTCTCAAGCCCCGGGAGAAGCGTTGCTTCCAGATCGAGGAAGTTCACGTAGTCGTTTCTTTCGTTCCTCGCGTCGACCCGAACCGACAGCTCCTCCGTCGTCGCCACGACGTCGACGGCAAGTCCGGCCGCGGTTGACATGTTCGGAATCGCTGCTAGGAAGCTGTCTACCAGGAGTGCTCCGTTCTCCCACTCCAGCCAGTTTGCGGACCACACCCCCTCCAAGTCGGTATTCAGCACGCCGACACTCCCCCGCCCGCTCCGCCAGCGCACGAAGAGAGGATCCCTTCGGGTCCCCGTATCCACCCACAGAAGCACTTCGGACGATCCCTTCTCATACGTCACCGAGTGACCATCGATCGCCGGGATGGTCGCCAGGCCGCCCGCTGCCAGCGTCCCGGTTACGCTTCCCTCGGCACGAACAAAGCGGCTCTGGCTAAACCGCCGAATCGCCCGCATCGAGATCTCGGGCAGCTCGCTGTAGTCGGCGGCCTCGTAGAATTCCCCTCCGCCGGCCTCGGTGAACCGTTCAAGGAATGCACGATTGGGATTGGAGCCGATGGCCACGACGGAAACCTGGACATCGCCCTCAGAGACCACCCGGGCGACCAGTTCGTCGTAATCATGGATCCCTTCCGCGGTGTGACCATCGGTGAAGAGGAGGATGTGCCGAACGCGTGCATCCGCGGCGGCGGCCTGACTCAAAGCACTAGCCAGCGCGTAGTAGATGTCCGTCCCTCCCCCGGCCTGCATCCCTTGAAGACCTGAGAAGAATGCTTCCCGATTCTCGACACGCTGCAACGGGACGATCCAGTCGTAGTCCACATCGAACGCGACCACTCCGATAAGCGCTTCGTCCGGCAGAAGGTTGACGGCAGCGACCGTGGCCTGCTTGAGCAGATCGATCTTCATCCCTCCGGCGGCGAAGTTGCGCATGCTCCCCGATCGATCGAGAACGAAGATCACCAACAGGTCGGCCTCCTGAGCCTGTTCGGGAACGGAGTACGACACGGGAAGAATCCTCTCCAGCCCCATCGAAGGGGTTCCGCGCAGCTCCGACGATCCCTGCACAACCAACAGTGATCCCCCGCCATCTCGCACGTATCCCTCAAGCCGCGCGACTTCGTTTGCTCCAAGGTCCGTCAGGGGGATCCCACAAACAAGGACCTGCTGATAGCCCGCCAACTCCGCTTCCCCAGGGACACGGTCGGTATGCACATACGTGCGTCCCGCCGCCGCGAGCAGCGTCTCCAAGGGTTCGATGGGCTCGCTGTGAACCACCAGCAGGGTCGGCCGATCCGTGGTGCGGACAAACGCCGACACGGCATCGTTGCCGTTGATTCCGTCGCCATCGGCCTTGACGATTGCCCGGTAGGTTGCCATTCCGGGAGTTGTGAGTTCGTCGATCACAGACACATCGTTCCGACCGATCGACAACTCGACGTTCATCACATCAAGGAGATCGCCGTCGCGATAGAAACTGACAGCCGCGTTGACGTCCGCCTCCGCGTCGATTCGCGCCGTGATGAGAAATCTTCTGCCCACATCAACGGTCTCAGGCAGATCGAGCCGAACCATCGCTGCATCGCTCCCTCCCCTCACCGGCAACGGCAGCGTGAAAACTGCGATCCCCGCCTGCCTTGCTGCGGTAATCCCTTCCAGCAACCCCTTGGTAATCGCTCCGTCACTGAGGAGAACGATCTCACCGCCCCCGCCGCTGATCAAGGAGGCCGCCGCTTCAACACCGGCTTCAAGATTGGTCGCCTCGCCGATCGGCGAAGAGCCAGCGACCGCTGCTGCGGTCCATCGCTGCTCGGGAAGGGCAAGGATGTCGGCGCTCGCTCCAAACGCGACCACCCCCCATCGTGCTTCCGGATGGGAGGAACGGATGGAATCCACCCACTCCGCGACATCATCGGGCGATGTTGCAGCGGTGACACTGGCCGAGCGGTCGATGAGGATCACGGCATCCGATGTCTGCTCCCCAACACGCCACTCGGGACCGGCAACCGCAATGATTGTGACACCGACGATCGCGAGTCGCACTGCAATCTCACGTCGTGGACGCCTCCAGAGCACCGCGACAGTGATCGGAACCAGCAACAGCAACAGCATCCAGGGACTCGCGAATCCGACCGGAATCCATGCACCGTTCATCGCCGCCTCCTTGGCGCCCACACACCGTGATACGCGGCGGCCTCGGCCAACAACACAACACAGGCAGCGAGCGCAAACCACGGCCACAGTCCCAGCACACCCATCTCGGAGCCGACCGGCCGATCTGTCTCGCCCATCTCGAGCGTGGAAACGAACACGGACTCACTCACCGCAACGTTCGACGCAAGCAGGACCGACGCGGATGGCGAACGCACCTCATAGAATCCGGGCGTATCCACCATGAGGATCCCACCGGAGTTGCCCGCCGTGCCTGCCTCCCGTCCGAACGCACCTTCAACCAGGTTCCCCATCGGATCAACAATTCGTGCCTCCGGTCCGGCCCAAGCGAGATCGATCGCATCCCCCGGTTCAGCCGGCGTGCTCGCCACGAACTCCACCCGGGGCACAAGATATGCCAACACGTTGGCGACAAGCAGCGGAAAATCTATTGAAAACGGAAGATTCGTCGCCCAGAGGTCGGGAACCAGCGCCACCCACCGCCCCGTCTCCGACACGCCGGTGGAGAGGATGGGCCGACCAGCGGATACGATCAGAGCTACAGCATCCTCGGGGAGCATCTCCCCTTGCCCGGCATCGGGCAGGGACGACAGATCGACACGCAATTGCTCGGGCGCGATACCCTTCAGGATCGGATCGCCCACCGCAACCGCACGCATGGTCTGGTAGTCGGCGGTCAGCTGATCCGAACGACGCTCATCCGGCGCCACGGCCACCGAGACCAGGAAGAGATTTCCCGACGGGAATCGCCCGCTCTCGCCTCCGAGGGCATGCAGCGCATCCGCTCCGTTGATGACAGCAAACTGGGCCTCGGTCGCTTCTTCCGTCCACAACGTCGGTCCGGAAACCTCAATGGCTGCACGAAGAAATGGATCGTTTTCGCCGAACCAAACACCGACCCTCGGCATCGCCTGCGGCAAGGCGTTATAGCGGATGTCATCAAACGAAGCGCCATCGCCCGGCGTCAGTTCCGCGGTATACGCCACCCCATGCGCCCCCGGAAACGGAAGCACGAAGCTCTGCCGCTCTCCGGGAGCAAGGACAAGCGGAAGCCGGACACGGCTTGATCCATCACTGACCCTCAGTTCCGTTTCGCGAACCCGCGTATCATCATTGCGCACTCCGGCAAACACCACAACGCCTGCGCCGTTCGGCTGACCCCGAACGTTGAAGACATCGATCAGGACGTTGCCGTCACTGCTGATCGGAACCACATGGACCGGGATCGACGTCGGAAGGTCGGCAACGGCGTGATCCGTGATCAGGAATACCCGCTCGTACAGACGGCTCTCCTGCTGACTCTCGAGCAACACCTCCAGAGAGACGACGGTCCCATCGCCGGTCCAGTTGGCTTGGAACTCCGCGATCGCCGGCCGCGCCACGCCATGGTCATCGCCAAGTGCCGCGAGAATCTCCGGATCCAGCGACCACTGAAGAACGGTGACCGGCGTATCCGGATACGTCTCCAAGATCCGTACCGCTTCCGCCCGTGCCGCATCCTCTTTGGATCGCCCATCAGCGGTGGTCCCGCTCATGCTGGCGCTCCCATCGATGACAATCGCCATCGCGGAAAGCGCCGGCTGATCGACGCGAACACCGGGGCCGGCCGTGGCGATGACGAGCAATGCAAGCCCCGCAAGTTGTGCAAGAAGAATCCCATCCAGCCGAAGCCGGAACCTAGCCAGCTTCGTGCGATGGCCGAACTGCAGCTGTTCCCACAGGAAGACCGCCGAGACATCATGTCGCAGGTTTCTCGCACGCAGGAAGTAGATCAGCAGCACGATGGCCGCCAACCCAAACAGGCTCAAGTTGCCTGCGTACGCCCAGATCACGATAGAACCCCGCTCTCTCGAAACCTCTCGTGGAACACCACGCCAATCGGAAGATCGGTCGGAACTACAACGTGCGTCATTCGATGCCGCGCGGCAAACCGCTTGAGATCCAGAATGCGTTTCTCCAGTAGCCTACGATACTGAGCCCTCGTTCCCGGCCCCACGGTCAGCTCGATGGAGCGATTCGTTTCCACGTCGACAAGCTGCGCGATCCCTTCCACAACAGGTTGTAGATCCTCTCGATCCAGGATCTGGACAGCGATGATCTGATCTCCTCGATGGAGGAGACGCAACAGCCCCTCCTGCCAACCTTGCTCGGTCAAGAAGTCGCTGAGCACGAACACCAAACCGTTCTCCCGCGACTGTGCGGCGAACATCCCAAGCGCCGTGTCAATCGAGGTCCCCCCACTCGGCTCTGCTTCCTGCAGAGACCGGAGAATCCTTGCCAACTGGCGCATTCCATGACGCGGCGGGATCTGAGCATGAAGACCATCGCTAAATGAACACAGACCCACCCGATCGAACTCCTTCAGTGCAACAAACGAAATCGCCACGGCAAGACGGGCGGCAACATCCGCCTTCGGTGGGGATCCAATCCCCATTGACGCCGAGAGATCGACAAGGACATGAATCGGACGATCCTCTTCTCGAACGAACGTCTTCACGACTGCACGATCCAACCGTCCGAGAACCTTCCAGTCGACGTAGCGAATGTCATCTCCGCGGCAGTAGTCACGGTAGTCTGCGAATTCGAGACTCACACCCGCTCTCGGCGAAGCGTGAAGCCCTTCGAAGCGGCCGCGATGCCGACCGCGAACCGCGAACCGAAGGCCGGCCAGGCTCTCGAAAAGCGCTTCGTCGTACGCTCGGGTCATGACACTTTGGTCCGGCGCCACACGTCGGAAATCACATCGGACACGCGCACCCCTTCCGCGTCTCCACGGAAGTTCAGAAGAATTCGATGCACAAGGGCTGCATGATAGACAGCTTCGATGTCGCGGACACGCACGTTCGGCTCACCCTCCAAGAACGCGTGCGCCTTGGCCGCTTGGAGGATGGCTATCGCCGCTCTCGGGCTGGCCCCATACTCGACGAAATCCCTCACAATCGAGGGGGAGGAGTCCGTTTCCGCATGGGTCGCAAGGACCAACCTCGCAACGAACCTCCTCAACCCGTCACCCACCGGGACGTCCCGTACGACCTTGCGAGCGGCCAGAATGTCCTCCCGCGATGCAACGGGATCCGGAAGGACAATCCCCTGTCCTTCGGTATTTCTCCGCGCAATCTCCACAAGCTCGTCCACGGTCGGAGCACGGACTTCCAGCTTGAGAAGAAACCGATCCACCTGCGCTTCCGGCAGCGGATATGTCCCTTCCATCTCGATAGGGTTCTCGGTAGCGAGGACCATGAACGGCTCCTCCAAAGCGTGGGTAGCCCGCCCCACGGTCACCGTCCTCTCCTCCATCGCCTCCAAGAGAGCTGACTGCGTCTTCGGCGTAGCTCGGTTCACTTCGTCGGCAAGTACAACATTCGCAAACACCGGACCTGGCTCGAATGTGAACTGACGCCTTCCGTTCTCCTCCGTCAGGATGTCCGTCCCAATGATGTCAGCGGGCATCAGATCGGGGGTGAACTGGATCCGCGAGAACCGCAATCCCAGAGCACTTGCGAGTGTACGCACCAGCAGAGTCTTGCCGAGTCCGGGGACCCCCTCAAGGAGAAGGTTGCCGCCGCACAGCAGAGTAATCAGCGATCCCGAGACGATCTCTTCATGACCGACGATGACCGCGGATATGGCCTCCCTCAACCTTCCAAAGGCCAGCTTGGCCTCGTCGAGTTGCCGTTCGGTAATCATGTTCCTCCTTGGGTCACAGCTCGAAAGTACGCTCCGATGAGATCTCGTTGCTCGCTCGAGAGGGAGCGCTGTTCAACGATCGCCTGCAGCTGAAGTGGGTCGATCTGCAGTGAACCGACTGCTTCGCCGTCCTGTTCGTAGACCGGCTCGACGGGAATCCCTTGCGTCAGCAAGTCACGAAACGCCGTTTCATCGGTTAGGACGCCCCCGAGTTTCTCGGTAACGAAGCCCGGAGCCCCCAACGCCGACACAAGAGGCCGTTGCCCCGGACCGGCATCGGTCTCGTCAAGGCTCCCCGAGTCGCTTGCGGAATCCCCGATTGACGAACTGTCGGCGGCCAACAGCTGTTCTTCCTCGTCGTCCTCAGAGGCGCGTTCTGCGTCTCCGTCCGTCAGGATCCCCGATCCCGCATCCGCCGCTTCTTCCCCCGCCGTCTCGCCTTGTCCTGACGGAAGATCAGACACCGCTGCGAGCGTGTCTTGCTCGATGCCGCTTGCCAATGATGCTGCGAGGGCACGAATCTCCTGCCGGTCCTCCGGCGCAATCACACCTCCGCCCACCAGCTCGTCTTGCACGGATTCCAAAAGCGATTGTGCGCGAGCAAGCGCTTCTTCACGCCGCGATGAATCTTGTCCGAACCCCCATCCCTCCGCCTCGGCGGTCGCTGCCGTCTCACTCGTGATGAACGCCTCGAGCAAAGCAAGAGCAGCAAACAGAGAGCCATCATCTACGTCCACCTGGGCCAGCATGCCGGCATCCATCCTTGTTGGGTCGACGGTGTCTTCGGTCCCCGAGCGTTCGTCTTCCACGGAACGCTGCGCTTCCTGTCCGGCATCGAGCGACCGCGGTTCATCACTGCGAGGATCCTCACGCTCCGACGCAACCACGGAAGGGAATCCCCCTGGCTCGGCGGAACCGGAGCCAAGCGCCCACATCCCCGTAACAGCCGACCCCAGCCCGCCCCAAAGAAGGACCGCAGCAACGAGCGTTACCGATGTCCGACGCCGCAGCCGCATCGTCGATCTCCATGGAAGCGGCTTACCTCGGAGCACCTTCTCGATCCGGTATCTGAACACGTCGGGGCCGTTCCTAAGGCTCACTTCATACAGAGACGACAAGCGTTCACCGGTGTTCAACCCTTGGTCGATTTGAAGGAGGAGTTGGTCGATATCAATCCGTTGACGCGTGCCCACGACATACGCGAGCGCCGCTACTGCGACGGGGACAAACCACAACAAGATCATGAGATGCTCGCTGGCCAGTGTCAGGAAGGGAGTGGAAAACAACACCCAGAAAACAGCTGTGAGCGACAGAAGAAACCATGCCGCCAGCTGCAATCCACGCTGCCTACGCCGTCGCCGCCCCACCTGCACCAACAGGTCCGAGAGGCTGAACACACGACCCTCCTCATGATCTTCGGTGCAAGAATGCTAGAATACCGCCTCCCCATACGATCGGCAACCCGAGGGCAACCAGCGCAGCACTCCACGAGAGCGACGCGCTTGGCCCAGACCCGCTGCCGGCAAAACCCACGACACCGAACCACGCTTCGGCAACGCGGATCGGGCTGATCGCCAGACTTCGACCGGCGAGGAGAGGCAGGCACCAGTACCCGGCAATCCATGCAACCGCGGCCGCCCGCGCCCAGCCGCGCCCTGCCATCCGAACCAACCACCTTGTCGTACTTCCGACCGCCCACCAAACAAGAAGCGCCAATAGAAGGAATAGCGACATCGCCCCGACTCGTCCCGGATGAAGTCCAAGCTGGAGAACCGCGAACGGCAACACGAGAAGAACAGCGACCCCGCCTCGCGCCATTTGTGCTGCGTCCCCCCGCCATCCCATCTGTCCGCGATCGGCACCCACGAGTCCGTCGCGAACGGCAAGCAACGCCAGTGTGATCAGGAACACGTGGAAGTAGAGCGGCTCGTTCCACAGAAGCGAAAACGAGCCGAACGTCGCCACAGACCGCGCCGGCGGAAGCGAGATCACCGCTGCAAGAGCACAGACAACGGCAAACCCCAGATACCCCGAGACCGCCCTGCGATCTAAGAACAGCGTCGTCTCAATCTGTTGATTCCGCAGCAACGACCGTGACCTCCCGGTTGCTCACTTTTGCGGTTGCTTGTCCCCACTGCTCATACACCCATTCCCTCGTCCCTGCCACGAGCCAAGCCCCTTCGGACAAGCGAAAGCGCGCTTCGAGTTCGGTACCGATCGGGGCGAACCACTCTTCCCAGCGAGACTCCTCGGGAGCAAGGGCGCCTTCCAGTTGGATCGTACTCTCACCGGCAGCCACTCCTCCCAGGGAGTAAGACTCGCCATCCACAATCGCCACCGCCCACGCCAACGCTGATCCGGGATTCTTCACCAGCAATCGCTCGTCTCCCGTGTACACCACCTCAAGCGTGCTTGCCTCTTCGCTGAAGAACACAACCTCCCGCTTCTCGCCCCGGTCTGCGTGGAGCAACAATCCTCTCTCCGGTCCGTCTATCCAGGACGCATCCCAACGTTCTCCGTCCAGTTCGCGTGGCAACACGACAACCGCAGCACCTTCTTCGTTCGATGCCGCGACGCGATGTGGCACCCCGCGCGCTGCGTCCTCGGCCCGGTCCTGCCACGCCGGCGGGATAGTGCTGGCACTGGTCGCCGCTGCGAACAATTCTAAACGATCGATACTTATACCGAACCGTCCTCCGATCTCAATGGACGTCTTTTCTGCATATACCGTCATTGCCTGATTGCGAACGTTTACATGTAAACCGGACCAAACCGATGCCATTGTCACAATCACCGCCACCGCAATGAGACGTCGCCCCCCCGCGAATCGCCCGCGGCTCACAATCACCAAGAAACCGCCCAGCACCAGCAGGGCAACCAGTGCGGTCGTTGCGTAACTCGGTCTCTGCAGCGACATCCCGTTAATCTCTCCTGCTTCCGCCAGCCACTCCATCGGGCTCCGGTACGGTGACTCGTCGAGAATCGTCTCGAGAACGCTCAATGTGTCGGCCGTAGCATCGCCGGCCCGGCGATCAACCAGCACAACAACCCCTGCCCCATAACAACGCGAGGCAATCAGCACGCCCTCATCCTCACTCTGAGGAGAGACCGCCCAGACCTGCACCCCAGGTTTGAGGTCCCCCTGGAGCCTCCCGCCGATCAACACGGGCTCTTCAAGCGGCAGGAGCCGCCGCAGCTCGGGAGAGTCGATCAGGTAAAACGACGTGCCTGTCGCGATGATCAATCGCCCTCCAGACACCACCCACTTCTCGATCGCCTTCCAGATCGGCGATGGAATCGCAGACACCGGCGTCCCGATCCAGATCGTGTCGATCGCCAGGTATCCCCACCAGAGATCCGGGAGATCGCTCAGGGCCACATCGATCACGCCCTGATCAGGATCCTGCTCCTGATCCTCGACGGCGGGATCATCGATCCCGGGCCACTCCCCAATCAGGATCCCGTACGGCTCAGGCATTCGAATCGGTCGAAGATTCACCACGGTTTCCGCATAGACGATCGACGGATCATCCATCCCCACGAGTTTCGCCGTCAACGGGTAGGTGAAGTCGTAGACCGGAAAGATCGTCTCCAGCAGCTGTCCCTCAAAGGGAAACCTGTACTGCATGACGGCTTCGCCGCGCCATGGGTCGCCAACCGGTTGCTCCAACACCCACTCTGCATCGCCCGGCGGTAGCCCTTCCGGTCCTACTGCTAGCTGAACCGGAGTCGGCAACCCGGGGACAAACACGCCGCCCAATCCAACCTGAATGTCGAGGGATACGGCTGTTGTGCAGACGGAGATCGTGATCAATAGCAGCACGTGGACCGCACTCACGGTGACAAGCCGTCGCCCGGGCCCGCTCGATGGACCCGCGATGCGATCTGCCGTTCCGCTCTTCACAGAGCACTGATTCATCCGCCGGGGATTCCAGCCCCCTCCGCCTGCCCGCCGCCGATGTTCCATCAGCGTCTCTTATAGCCGCGTTCCCCCCGACAGTCAACAGCACCCACCGGGTTTCGCCTGACCACAAGGCTTACACCTTTGGCGCCTAATCTACTGGGGAAGACGGTTAACCGCCGCGGCTGCGTCTTCGCTCAGCACATCCGCGTAGATCTGTGTGGTTTGGATCGAGCTGTGGCCCAATTGTTTCTGCACGAGACGGATGTTGAACTCCGATGACCGATAGAGCATCGAAGCGTACGTGTGCCGACATGAATGGATCGAGAAACGAGCCGGCAAGCCGACGGTTTCCGCAACCTCCTTGAACACACGGTACACCGCCGTACGTGTCAACGCCTTCCCCGTCCTGCGCGAGGTCAACAGTGGAGCGCCCGCAGACACGCTTTCGCCCTGCAACCGCTTCCAAGCCAGGAATTGCTCGAGGTGATTCCGTAGCGGCTCTCCGATCCTCACACCGCGCTTCTTATGACCCTTCCCGTCGCGAACGACAACCGACGCCACCTCACGGTCGAGAATGAGATCGCGGATTCTCAGCGCACAGATCTCCGACACGCGAAGCCCGGCATCGAGCGCAATATGAAGAATCATCCAATCCCTCACCGGATTCATCCGTCGGTCGGACGCTCCGATCGCTGCCTGCTCCGCCCTGGAGCGGCAGTGTGTCTTCAGCCGCAGCACCTGCTCAGGAGTCAAGAAGTCCTCGTACGTGATGTCAAGCGCCATCGGGCCTCCCTTTGTACCTCAAACGGTACTCATGTTCGGCGCCATTCATCATGGACAAGTGTCGCAACAAAAGTGCTCTTTTGTTGCGACACCGCGCCTCATTCCCTTCCCTTGGTCCTTTTCAGCCTCTTCGCTGCGCCTCCCTTGTCACGGCACTTCGGCTCGGCCTCCCGAGAGGCCGTACTCGAAGCCGGAGTGCCCCCGATCTCGCCGTTTACGGGGCTCTCAGAAGATCTACCCTTGTAATGACCTTCCTACCGTCGTTTTCGCAGTTCACAGCGTTGAGAGAGCCGATCACGCTCCCGGCAAGGTGTATCTCTCAACAATTCGTTTCTCTTCGCCTACGACTTCTCCGACGACTTCGATGTATTCACCGATCCCCGAATGCCGTAGCTTCTCGCGCAGTAGCGTGTCAAGCTGGAAGATCCCCGCCGAGTTCGACATCTCCACTTCAATTCGAGCGGGGAGCCGCTCGCCCCGCATGATCCGAACGTTGCGGATCGCCATCGCCGATACCGAATGAATCGTCGGCTCTCCGGCGCGAAACGGGATCCGCGCCCTCCCCTCCTCCATATCCAGGGCATCCGCGACCTTGACAACCCCCGCTTCTACGGTGAACGGCTGGATATCGCGGCGGTGAGCATGAATCGCATGGAGAATCTCCCCTTCCAGAATCGTCGCTTCTCGAACACCATACGATCCGGCAAGAAACGTACCGATCAGCTCAGGGGCAAGGATCAACGACAGCTCTTCATGGTTGTGACGATGAATCACATGTCCGATGTCATGCAAGACCGAGGCCAAGACCACGACCACCTCCGCATCGGTCGGCGGGAACCCGTAGTTCTTGACAACCCCAGGCGAAACGCCCCCTTCCGCCAGCAGTCGAAGGAGCTTCAGTGCCAGGTTGGTCACGATCTTCACGTGCACCGGTCCGTGATCATTGATTCCCATCCGATCGATCGCCGTGATATTCGAGGCTTCCCACAACGCCTCGATCCGTTTTGATCCATCGATCCTCTTGACGATCGCCGCCAGCTTCTCGTTCCCGCGAATCGGAAGACTCAATCCCATACTTACCCCTCTTCCACAGACTGCCACCACCGATCGGCCTTCCGCATAGCATCCTGCGTGCCGATCAGCCCTTCCAGCCTGGCAACACGCTCCCTGAGCGCGGCCAACTCGAAGCGCACCGCCTCAAACTCGACGGTCCATTGCGACGATTCGTCACCGAGCGGCTGCCGAGCGTCCGCCGACAGATGCCCCTTCTTCCGTGTGTGACTCGTCGAACTTGGTTTCGTTTCGTTTCGCACTAAACGTTTCATTTCGATTCTATCGCTAAGCCTTTTATCTTCGGACTTTGCTTCGATAATCTTACTGGCTTCTTTAATGGTTAGTCCTGTATCGTGCAATTCTTGGAGCAGCTGAAGCAGCCGCACTCCTTCGTCTTCGATCAGAATCTGATTGTTGGGACCTCGCTTCATGTACGGGCGCAGTTGATCGCGAATTGCGTCGATCCTGTTGCGAATCTGATTGAGCGATCCGATCCCCAGCGTCGCTCGCAGTTCATTCAGTGTTTGCATGGCCTGTCCCCCTTCATCAAGGTAAGATACCGGACGAACGGCCAGCGACCAATTCGCGGACGGTTTGCACCGGCCGCAGACAGCGCACGAGCAGAGACGCTCGGTGTCTCGGAGCGCCTGCCGTACGTGGGAACGAAGCCCGGGGGGAGAAGATGAGAATCCACCAGTTGGATGAGCAACTCGCTTCAAAGATCGCCGCCGGAGAAGTGATCGAGCGCCCCGCTTCCGTCGTCAAGGAGTTGATCGAGAACGCAATCGACGCAAAAAGTGAGCGTATCGCGATCGATATCGAGGATGGCGGCAAACGCAAGATCCTCGTCCGGGACGACGGCGAAGGGATGTCTGTCGAAGACCTTTCCTTATGCGTTCTCCGGCATGCAACCAGCAAGCTGTCACGTGAGAGCGACCTGCTCAGAATCCACACACTCGGCTTTCGTGGCGAGGCGCTCGCAAGCATCGCCGCCGTCACCCGCCTGACGATCACAACCCGTGCCGATGATTCCGATCATGGCTACCGCCTTGGCCTGAGTAGGACCGCTGAGGAGGCGGCAACCACCGCCCCTGCTCCCGTTCCTGCTCCGCGGGGGCGCGGAACGACGATCGAGGCAAGCGACTTGTTCTTCAATCTTCCACCGAGGCTGGCCTTTCTCGGGAGCGCAAGAAGTGAGCTTTTTCACATCAACCGAGTTGTTCAACATGCCGCCCTGGCCACGCCCAACATCTCGTGGGAGATGTCGCATAACGGCAGGCTGACTCTCGAGGCACCCGCCGTGCCTGAGCTACGGGATCGGTTGGCCCAGGTCTACGGAGCTCAACTAGCGGAACGGCTTATCGAGGTTCGCGCCGTCAGCCGAGTCGAAGCCGCAGAGATCTCGATCTTCGGCTACATCACCCCTCCGGACTTCCATCGCGGGAATCGGCGTGATCAGCTCTTCTTGATCAACGGTCGTCCGGTGGCCGACCGCGGACTCAGCTTCGTTCTCTCTCGAGCATATGAAGGCCTCCTCCGACGCGGCACCTATCCGCTTGCCGTTCTTCGATTGGATCTTGCTCCCGACGCGGTCGATGTCAATATCCACCCGCGCAAGGAAGAGGTCCGCTTCTCGGCCCCGAAGCGCGTCCACGATGCTCTCAGCGCGTCGCTGCAACAAGCGCTTGCTTCGCCTGAGGCAATCGGGTCGATTTTCACGTCGGAAGCGCGAGAAACCTCTCAGGAGTACGCTTCCACATCGTCAAGCCCCCCGGCTGCCCACGCCGATGCCGGGTTTTTGGACCGACCTCGGCTCGGCTTAGAGTTCGCCGGGCAAGGGACTCATGGGGAACGCTCATCCGTCGGTCACCGCCCGCTCGACGCCGAGCAACCGCCGTTAAATGTGAGAGATCGCCATCGCCGCGTGATCGGCCAGTTCCAAAGAACGTACATTCTTGTTGAGACGATGGATCACCTGGAGATCATCGATCAGCACATCGCACACGAACGGATCCTGTTTGAGGCTCTTCACCGTCAATGGGCAGAGGGTGAGATCCCGCGCCAAACGCTGCTTGTCCCGGCCCGCGTTGAGCTTCCATTCGAGAGCGCAGAGATCCTGCAACAACACACATCCGAGCTATCGAAACTTGGGGTGGAAATCGACGCCTTCGGAGGAGGGACGTTTCTCGTTCGGGCATTTCCGGCGGCGCTCGCCGAATCTCAGGCAAGGCTCGGCTTCCAAGAGCTTTTCGAGCAGCTTGTCGACGTACTGCATCAAGGGGCTTCGTCTCGCGATGCCATCCTCCACCGTCTGTTAAGCGAACTCTCCTGCCACGCCGCGATCAAGGCCGGAGATCGTCTACCGCTTCTCGAACAAGAGAAGCTGATCGAGCAGTGGTCCACATGTGAGCATCGCACGCACTGCCCTCACGGCCGCCCGATTGTGTTCCGGCTGAGCCGTGACGATCTAGATCGTCGCTTCCAGCGGAAGTAGCCAACAGGCCAGGGAAAACGTCCGGATCTGTCTGTCTATCCGGGAACAAGAACGGAAAGGGCGTCCGGAAGAACCTGCACTTCGAGCCGCTCCTTCGGAAGTCGGTACGGCTCCCCATCCATGTGTGCGACAAGCTTCTCGTCCGAGCTGATCGAGACCTTTCTCGACTGGACGTAGCGAACTTGACGCAGGCCAAGGTGTCTTCCTTTCCTCGCCTGTAGCAAGCGCATCAACCGCTCAGCACGAGCGAAGTCCCCGATGGCGGCCAGGTCGAGACGGCCATCGTTCACTTCCGCCTTGGGGGCAAGCTTGAAGCCTCCTCCGCAGTACTTCCCGTTGGAGACCCCCACGGAGAGCCAGCGCGACTGCTCGCTCCACGCATCCGTTTCCAACAACGCCGAGAACGCCTTGAACCGGAAGACCTGACGGATTGCCGCGCGCACATACGCCGGAGGGCCTGACAGTCTCTTGGATTGGAGGACATCTCGCGCCACCTGAGCATCGATCCCGATCCCAACACCGTTGACAAAGCGACGTTCTCCGTTGACGACTCCGAGATCGACTTTCCGCACCACACCCCGTTCGAGCACGTCGACCGCCCCAGACGGATCGATCGGGATGCCCACCATGCGAGCGAAGTCGTTGCCCTTGCCGGCGGGGATCACGCCCAGCGTGGCTGCACCGTCCCCAAGACCGTTGGCGACCTCATTGATCGTACCGTCGCCTCCCATGGCGACGATGTGAGTGAACCCCGCATCCACCCCCATCCGCGCGACGTCGATCGCCTCTTGCGGTTCGTTGGTGTAGTGAAGGTCATACGAGATCCCACGCCGGTCCAGCTCCTTCCTGACAGCCGGGAAAAGCCTCTTGCACAACCCAAGCCCGGCGATCAGATTGACAACAAGGAAATACGACCTCTGCTCGGTATCCATAACAGGAAATCCTAGGAATGCCGCCGACAACTGTCAAGCCGCAGGCTCGGAACAACGCTTCCGAACCGCGACATGCCCGCCACCGGTTGGATGTGACCTTCTTGTGCCCGCTCTCGTACCGCTCAATCGTCACAACGCCCACAGGAGCAGTCGGCCTGCGTTCGATCCGCTGTCGCCTCGTGGATCATGATCGCAGCGCCTTCCGAGATACGCACGCGCGCCGGCAACGTGCATACCACATTGGAGATTCCGCGCGCTGCCGTGCGGACAAGAAGCTCGTCCGAAAGCGGGAATCGCAACCCCCATGTTGACACTCTGACACAATGATCGACGGGAATAAGGGAGACACGATCGCCCGGAAGCGCTCCTTCCAGATCGATCTCGCCCTCCACCCAGATCACCGTTTCCCTGCCGATCGCGAGTTCGAGCCGCATCTCCCGGCTTCCGGTGACCGGGCGCTTCCCAAGAAGGAAGACGTGAGCCAACGCATGGTCGATCCGGCCTCCACCGACTCCGCACACCGTGATCCAGCGGGCGTTCCACTCCAATGCAAGATCCACGGCGATTTCCGTGTCTGTGCGATCCTTGTCGACGGAAAACCTCTTCACCGGCACCGTTGAAGCGATCAGCTGTTCCAATCCCGCTTCGTCGAGCGAATCGAGATCGCCGACAACGAGATCCACGTCTATCCCCAGCCGCCTCGCCTTCGCCCACGCACCATCGGCCGCAACAACAATATCGGCGGCGCAAGCCGATCGACGGATCTGTTCGCAATCCTCCCACAGCCCGTTGGCAAGAATAACCACATGCTCCGGCTGCTGAATCGTGTCGACGTCTACCTCGGACAATCGGCTCTCGCACCGCACCTGAGCTTCTCTCTCACAGCGGGGCTTGCCCGGATGATCGGCTGGATCGTTCATTCGGTCTCCTGAAGGTTCCACCCTTGGTAAGGGTGCTCGACTCACGCGGCACCCGCATCTTGGCGCATCGTCCGGCTGTCGATCCATCCTCCTGGGAACCTCCCTCGCACCACGGCACGGATCAACTTCACCTACGACACAGCGGCCTCCGACTCTACTGCCGGAGGCCGCTGTTTTTCAATCGTTTGACCGACTCGACACCGCTCGGCTAAACCTCTTCCAAGAACGTGCTGTTCTCATCGATGCCGGCCATCGTCTGTGCCATCAGCTCGATGATGTGATCGAGATCGCCAAGATGCACCACTTCACACGGCGAATGCATATACCTGTTGGGGATACTGATCAGTCCTGTCACAACGCCTTCGCGGGTCAGCTGAATGGCGTTTGCATCCGTCCCCGTCCCTCGGGGACAGGGCTCGATCTGATAGGGGATCTCGTTCTTGACAGCTGTTGCAATCAGTTCCTCGACAAACAACGGCGTCATGTTCGGCCCGCGGGCAATCATCGGTCCGCCTCCGAGCTTGGCCTGCCCATACGCCTTCTTGCAGGCATCGGTTTGCGGCGTGTCGGTGGCCTGTCCCACATCAACCGCAATCCCGATATGGGGGTCAATGCCGAACGCGCTCGTAGTCGCACCACGCTTGCCGATTTCTTCCTGGACGGTTCCCACAGCGATGATCGAGGCCGTAGCTCCCAGCTCCTTGGCTCGCCGCGCCGCCTCGAGCACGATGAACGAACCGACGCGATCGTCAAACGCACGGGCGACAGCCAACTCACCGCGGAGGATCTCGAATCCGTAGTCCAGAACAGCTGCATCACCGATCCGGACGACTTCGAGCGCTTCTTCCCGACTGTTGACACCGATATCGATCCACAGATCCTCGAATTCAACAACCTTCTTACGCTCTTCCGGCTTGAGGATGTGGATCGCCTTCCGGCCGATGACCCCGAGGACAGGGCCATCATCGGTTAGAATGCGGACCCGCTGGCCGGGAAGCACCTGCCGATCCCATCCGCCAAGACCGGTGATCCACAGATACCCTTGTTCATCCACATGCGTGATCATCAAGCCGATCTCGTCGACGTGTCCGGCAAGCATGATCCGGGGTTCGGCGCCCTCATTGACCACAGCAAATGAATTGCCGTGCGTATCCACCCACGTGCGATCGGCGAATCCCCCGGCTTCGGCGCGCCACACTCTTGCCGCCGGTTGCTCTCGTCCGGTCGGACATGCTTGATCCATCAGCCGCTTGAGGAAAGACAGTCGTTCTTGATTCATCAAGCCTCCTTCCCTTGCCACAGGGATCGACAGTCTACCGATGACAAAGGCGTTCGTCGAGGGGGAGGATGCAAGCGAAGCATCCTGTTCGTATAATGACACCGCGCAGCTACGGTGAACTCATGACACCCAACGAACCTGTGACACACAACGAGAATCTGCGTATCCACGATCATCCTATTCTGTCTTGCCAACCCTCGGATGAGCTCGATCCATCAGCGTCCCTCCATGCGACCGTCTTCTGGAACGGCAGCCCTCTCCGTGCGAGGACCGGCGAGATGTTGTCATCGGCGTTGTTCGCTCACGGGATCAGGACGTTCGGCCATCATCACCGCGACGGGGCCCCCCAGGGGATCTACTGCGCGAACGGGCAGTGTGCCCAGTGTCTGGTGATCGTGGATGGGAAACCTGTCAAAGCCTGCATGACACCGGTTCGCGATGGGATGCGCGTTCAGCCGGTCGATGCCTTGCCTGAACTGCCGGAAACCGACAGCGCGCCAATTTCCTCGCTCCCCCCCGTCGTAAAGGTTCCGGTGCTGATCATCGGCGGCGGTCCGGCCGGGATGTCCGCTGGCCTCACCCTTGCAGACTACGGCGTCGAATGTCTGCTCGTCGATGACAAGCAGCGTCTCGGTGGCAAGCTTGTGCTCCAGACCCATCGCTTCTTTGGATCATCCGACGCTGTCTATGCCGGAACGCGAGGGATCGATATCGCGACCCGACTTGAATCGGACGTTCTCAGCCGTTCTTCGATCAACGTGTGGCTGAACTCGACGGTCGTCGCCGTGTTCAGTGACGGCAAGGTTGGCGTGTTGCAGAATGGCGACAGCTATGCGCTGATCCAGCCAGATGTCTTGCTGGTCGCTTCCGGAGCAAGGGAGAAATCGCTTGCCTTCCCCGGGAATACGCTCCCAGGCGTGTACGGAGCCGGTGCGTTTCAGACCCTGGTCAACCGCGATTTGGTCCGAGCGGCGGAGCGGCTGTTCATCGTCGGTGGAGGAAACGTCGGACTGATCGCCGGCTATCATGCACTTCAGGCGGAAATCGAAGTCGTCGGACTGGTGGAAGCCATGTCCGAGTGTGGCGGTTACAAGGTTCACCGCGACAAGCTCATCCGCTTCGGCGTTCCCCTCTGGACGTCCCACACTGTCGTTTCCGCAAACGGGACCGACAAGGTGGAATCGGTGACAATTGCGGCCGTTGATGAACGTTTCCGCCCAATGGAAGGAACGGAGCGTTCGTTCGCGTGCGACACGATCCTCATCGCTGTCGGGCTTGATCCGGTCAACGAGTTCTACCAACAGGCGAAGGCTTTCGACATCTCTGTGTTCGCCGCCGGGGATGCAGAGGAGATCGCGGAGGCTTCGGCGGCAATGTTCTCGGGAAAGATCAAGGGGATGGAGATCGCTCGCGCCCTTGGGAGAGAGCAACAGGCCGTACCCATCGAATGGGAAAAGACGGCGCGAATTCTGAAGTCACCCCCCGGCGCGATCTCACCGCGCCCGCTGCCGGAGGTATCACCCGGTGAGGTCATACCCGTTTTTCACTGCACTCAGGAGATCCCGTGCAACCCGTGCGCTTCCGTTTGCCCGCAGGGACTGATCGAGATCGACTCCGACGACATTCGGTCCCTCCCACGGTTTGTCGCAGAAGAGAAGCGAAAGACATGCATCGGCTGCGAGCAATGCGTCGCGATCTGCCCCGGCCTGGCGATTTCGCTTGTCGATGCCAGGAAGGATTCCGAAAACCCGATGGTCACGATTCCCTTCGAGTTTTCCGAGTCCTCGCTTTCCGTGGGAGATGTCGTCACACTTCTCGATACGGAAGGGACCGTTCTTGGCGAACGGCCGGTCGAAGCCATTCGGCGCATCGAGCGAAATGACCGGACAGCGTTGGTCAAGGTTCGTGCTCCCGCAGCTTGGGCGGTAAGGGTCGCCGGGATACGGGTTCAGCAACCCTGGGTTTGCGAGCCGCTTAACCAGGCCGTTACCCGCATCACAGATGACACGATCGTCTGTCGATGCGAGCGGGTCACAGCCGGGGAGATTCGCGCGCTGATCCGCGCCGGGTATCGCGATCTCAACGAAGTCAAGGCCGTCACTCGCGCCGGGATGGGTGCATGCGGCGGCAAGACTTGCACACCGATGATCCTGCGCCTGTTTCGCGACGAAGGCGTTTCGATCGATGAGATCACTCCCAACGTTGTCCGCCCGTTGTTTGTGGAAGTCCCATTCGGGACGTTCGCCGGTCAACCTCCGGAAGGCGGAGCTCAGTGAACACGACACACAGCTACGACGCAATCGTGATTGGTGCCGGTAGCGTGGGTGCCCCGGCGGCGCTGGCGATGGCAACCGCCGGTCTGCATGTTCTCGTCCTCGATCAGTTTGCCAGCCAAGGACAGGGCTCCAACAAGGCAGCGATCGGTGGCATCCGGGCCACGCACTCCGATCCCGCCAAGATCCGTCTCTGCAAGAGGACTCTGGAGATCGTCTCCACATGGGAGGAGACGCACGGGCATAACATCGAGTGGAAGCAAGGCGGCTACACATTCGTTGCCTATCGGGACGAAGAGGAGACCACTCTCAAGGAGCTTCTCAAGATCCAGCAAGGCTATGGTCTCAATATCGACTGGTATGATGCAGACGCGTTTCGCCGCATTGTTCCCGATGTCGTACCGTCCGGTCTTCGCGGTGGGACGTTCTCCCCGGAAGACGGCCACTGTTCCACCCTTCTTGCCGGTCACGCCTTTTATGACGCCGCAAGAAAGGCGGGGGCGTTGTTCCGGTTCGGTGAGAAGGTCGTCGGAATCGATGTCCGAAACGGATCGATTCGTGGCGTCAACACGCCGAACGAGACCTATCGCGCCCCCATTGTCGTCAATGCAGCCGGCCCCTGGGCACGCGATGTCGGGTGCCTTGTGGGGCATGACCATCCGGTGACTCCCGACTCCCACGAAGGCGGGATCACGGAGCCGGTTGCACCGTTCCTGGATCCGATGGTCGTTGATATCAGTCCGGGCCCCGGATCTTCCAACTACTACTTCTTCCAGCTCGCGACCGGGCAAGTCGTTTTCTGCATCACTCCGTCCCCGTTGGCTCCGGGAGACGATCGGCGCGAAACAAGCTGCTTCCTGCCAATGATCTCCCGGAGGATGGTTCAATTGATGCCCCGGCTCGCCAATCTGCGCATCCGGCGCACCTGGCGCGGACTCTATCCGATGACCCCCGACGGATCCCCGCTGATCGGCTGGTCGCGCGACATCGAGGGGTATCTGATGGCGATCGGCATGTGTGGTCAGGGGTTCATGCTCGGACTCGGCGTCGGCGAACTCCTGGCACGGATGGTATCCGCTCCGCATGCGACTCCTCGTGAAGACGATCAGGAGATCCTGAGCATCCTTTCGCCGTACAGGGAGTTCGCTTCCACCGAGCTTCTCAAGTAGCCTGCACGGACAGTTCCCACCTTCTCCGCGAATTGCCTCCAGTCGAGTTGTCACCTATAGTCGTTCCAACTGGAGCCCCGTGAGCCCGGAGCTTCGCTCGGAAGGAGTTCTGCGATGCAATGGCTGGCCGTTCTCCGTTGGTTGCTTGTTGTGGCGTTTGCCGCTCCGCTCGGCGTGTTCCTCATCTACTACTTGACCAGCCACCCCCTGCGGATGAGCCTTCATTTGCTCCTGGCCGCGTGCACACTCGCCGGGAGCGTTTCCGTTCTAGCGTCGATGTTTGCCGGATGGCAGCTCGGAGCCGCAGTGGCTGTCTCAGTGGCGTCCTTCATGACCGGATACATGCTTGCCGCGAGGCACGTACTGGGACGAGCGGACCCACGGCATGTCCCAGCTCTCACGCGCGATCCAACGGACGCAAAAGGTGGACACACTGCGGTGATTTACTTCACGCACGGCGAGCCACAAACCTACGATCCCATCGGTTGGATCAACCAGTTCCGCGAGTTCGACGAACAGCAGATCCAATTCGTGCCCTTCGTCGCTCGCCCCTTCTTTTTGTACAAGCTGAGGGCGGCGTACCTGAGAGTCGGAGCCAGTCAGCACCGCCGGATTCACTCGGAGATGCTGGCGAGTTTGGAGGGTGCCTTCCGCAACCAGGGAGACAACCGAACGAGATTCTATCTGTCCTTCCTCGATGATGAGCCGCGTCCTGACGCTGCTGTGATCCGGGCCCTCAATGACGGTGCCAGCGAAATCATTCTCACGGAAGTCTTCCTGACCATCTCCAATCACACCGCCGAGGGAGAGGAGCTGGTCGATGCCTTGAACGCCGAAGAGAGATTCGGTGTCCGCGTTGCGAAAACGGGTCCGCTCTGGGACTCCGATCTGTTGCGAGAGCTGTTTGTCGTACGAGCCAACGCCCACCTCGCGGGTGTCGACAAGGCCGACGTCGGTGTTCTTCTGGTCGGGCACGGGCAACCCGATGAGTGGGATGTAGAGTGGGGGACGGAGACTACGCAGGAACTCGCGTTCCGCCATGCGGTTCTCGAGCGGCTGGTTGAGGATGGATTTCGTCCCGATCTGGTCGATCTCGCTTGGATGGAGTTCAAGAAACCACATCCCGCTGAGCAAGTCGAGGCGTTCATCAAGCGCGGAGCGCAGCGCATTCTATACTGTGCTGCGGCGATCAGCGCCGATTCGATTCACAGCCAGTTTGACATTCCAAAGCTGATTTCCGAGGCAAGGGGGCCGTCCACGATTGAACGGGTCAACCTTGGCGCATGGAACAACGACCCGCTTGTGATCCGGGCGCTCAAAGAGCGGATCACGGAGCAAATGACGTCATGAACCGGCAGACCCAAGTGCTTGCACGTGCCAGAGAGGAAGGTCATTGACCGTCGCCGGCATCCTCCTTGCGGTCGTAGCAGGGTATCTTGTCGGCTCCATCTCCTTTGCCGCACTGATCGCTCGCATCCTTGGAAGGGGAACGCCTCTGTCGCAGATCCATCTGCCGGTTCCGGGAACCGAGCAGGCTCTCTCTTCGAACGCGGTCAGCGCAACCGCGGTACGGCTCCAATACGGTGCCCGATACGGGTGTCTAACCAGCTTACTGGACATGGCCAAGGCGGCGGCGATCACCCTCGTGTTCAAGCAGCTATCCCCCGAACAACCGCTGTTTCTCATCGCGTCAGGGATGACCGTCGTCGGGCATGTCTGGCCGTTTTACCTGAGGTTTCGAGGAGGGCGGGGTCAATCGCCGATCATCGGCAGCCTGTTCGTCATCGACTGGCCGGCGGCGCTGATCGTCTTCCCCGCGGCCCAGGTTCTGGGGGTCTTGACCCGGACCCGCCCGTATACGGGGCGGTTCGGTCCCGAACTCTTGCTGGCGGCATGGTTCTGGTATCGGTTCGCCAGTGTGCCACATGTGCTGTTCGCCTTCGGTCTCCTGATCGTCCGGCTGATCGCGATGCGGCGTGAACTCCGCCAGTTTCACCAACTCCGCAAACAAGGGCATCTTCGCTCGTTGGCCGACGAGTTCGCGTTCCTTGATGGATCCGCCCGGCTCCACCGATGGATAGGCCATATCACCCACCGGCGGAGTTCGGAACAGGATTCGGATCCGGGGAGAGACTGATCGTCCCTCGATTTCCATCGACTGTGACCCACGAGCCATCCGGAATCCGATTCGCGTGAAGCACCGAGACTACAGCCGGAATCCCGCGCTCACGTGCGATAATCGCGCTGTGAGAAAGCATCCCGCCGGACTGGGCGACAATCGCCGATGCTTTGTCCAGAAGCGGCATCCACCCTATGTCCGAGTGGGGAATGACAAGGACATCCTCCGGCCGAACACGTCCGAACTCCTCGACGCTGCGAACCACGCGCGCCGGCCCTTCGTAGAACCCGCGTGACGCGGGGACACCGACCAACACGCTGTCCTTTGGGACGTCCGCGCGGAATTCGGGAATCTGGTCTCCGTACACGACTTCCGGGAGTTCAGCGTCGGCCGCCAGCTGTAGCTCGCTCCGTCGGCTGTCAACGCGCCTGTGGGCAACCCCAGCCACGAGCCCACCTTCCAGAGCCTCGCCGATCTCGGGGTAGGTCAGTAGGAAGATATCGGTCTGCGATTCCAGGATTGCACCTTGAGCAAGCCTCGTGCCGAGGTCGAGAAAGCAGCGGCGCAACAGAGCGTGTCCGCTGCTGAACAGAGCTCCGACTCGATCCCGGTCCGATCGGGCGCGAAGCTCCCTCTCAACAAGGCGACGAACACCTCGGGGATTCCCGACCGCCCTGCCGACTGCATCCTCTCGTTCCGCGTGGGATGTCGCTGTCGCTCCGGCGGCCAAGATGTTCAAGACCAGGGACGGATTCTCTCCCCACGTCTCCGCCGAGAAGTCGTTCCCCCGATCGCTCAGGTATCCGAACCGCTGGAGAAAGCCATCGAACGTCGTGCAGAACTCCTCCGCAGCAGGTTCTTCCACCGCTAACGGGTCTTCCTCGACTCGGATCTTCTCTCGGATACCTTCCGGAAGCGCCATAAACATCGCTCGCAGCGTGGCCAGATGTCCCGATGGATCCGTTGCGCTGTCGATCGTGCTTGCTCCGAGGCTCTCCAGTTGCTCTTCCGGGATATTCCTCCTCGACAATCCATGCGCCACGAATCGATGAATCGCTGCGTGGCGCAGCATCGAAACGATCCGGTAGTACGCAATCTCCTTCATCAGATTCAGCAAGCGTTCCAGTTGCTCGATGGTCGTGTGTCCTGCCCGGGCTTCATCCGCCAAACCGCGAAGCTTCTGCTCGACCAGGGGGAGACGCCTTGCGAAGATCCGCCGGAATCGGGCGTGACGAGCCATAAATCGAACCATGCGGACACTGTGACGGACGACCCTGATCGTCACCCACCGACCGCGCCTTCTCGGCTCACCTTGGTCGCCGAACCCCATCATCGCTTCGAGCACGTCCCGCCGGAGTCCGGCCTGCTCGAAGAGATCGCCCATTCGTCCCATGTTGAAGTACGCACGGCAGCCAATCCTTCTCGCAAGTTCGGCCGGATCCATCGCGATCGGACCGATGATCTCCTCGAGCAGACTCAGCCAGGCTCCATTGACCATCGGAACGTTCACCGACCACACAAGCGGCATGATCAGCCCCGGAAGGAACTCCCTGGAGATCTTGTTGGAGTAGATATCCGGGCTCTGCAGCGTGCTGATTGGGCGCAGTTGAAGCCAGAAGAGTCCCGTGCCGTCAAACGCCCATTCAAGATCGATCGGGATTCCGAGTGCCGCGCCCCACTTCCTCGCCGCGCCAGCGATCTGCTGCAGTTGGCTCCCGTCGACAACTCCTGCGCCTGCCGTGGGAACCTCGTCTGGACAAACAATCCAGCGTTCGGGCGACACAGCGCCGCTCGTCAGCGCTTCGCTCGTCCCGGCGACCGCTTCGATCACCACCTCGTCCCCACCCGTAACAGGGTTGCGACTGAAGGCAATCCCTGATGCCTCAGCGTGGACCATTTCCTGAATGATGACCCCCATGCGGGAACCGGCAGAACGTGCCGCTGATCTCCAGACACCTTCTACCGCGGCAAGCACTTCATCCGTTCCGCGAACGCGCAGGTAGCTCTCGAACTGCCCGGCAAGGCTCCTCTGTGACCCGTCTTCCGTATCAGCCGAAGAGCGGACGGCATACGTTCCATTTGGGCTCAAAAGCCCCGTCAGCTCGGAGTTCAGCAACTCGACGATGCGGAGATCTCCTTGCATCCATGCCGCGTGAGCCCGCCAATCACAGACCCAAGTCCTGGGAATAGGCGCGCCCAGCTTCGCAAGCTGGGCCAGCCGCTCGGCTTTTCGGCCGATCCGCCGCGGTGCTCTCGCGCGCAATGCAAGCTCGTGCACATACACCATGCCGCTCATCCCCCTCTCGGACGTTGCCCTCTCAGCATGCGAACGATCGATCGCAAAGGCAACTCCGGATGTCCGCCGCCGTTCCGGTGGCCGCAAGGAGGAACGACTCGCACGCGGGTCAATCCATCCAGGCGTTCGAGCCCTGACTGAGTGTATACTTTCGTGTGATCTTTGATGCGAGTTAAGCAGGGCCGCCTGTCGGTTTTTCGAGCCAGATGCATCGTCCTCGCGATCGTTGCATCTCTCTTGTTCAGTGTCATCGCCGTGGCGGAGGAGCCTGCCGAGTATCAAATCACACCCTGGACCTACGGAGCGATCGTGTGGGTCGGAGCCCCTGCTGATACGGACGCTGTAGCGCTGTTTGCGGCGACAGCGACAATCGCCGTTGAAGAGGTCTTCACCTTCTGGGGGAGCCAACCACCCGCACCATCTGCCGACGCCGTGTGGATCCCTGATGAGTGGCCGCTCGACTTCGCGTTCGCCGAGGTTGAAGGCCGACCCGTCATGACGATCCGTCGCTACGACGCTGAGAACGATACCTCGCTGGAGATCCCGCATCTGGGCAGGATGATCGCCGATCCGGGGCCTGAAGACCTATACATCCCTCCGCTTCGTTGGGACGGAGAAGATGTGGTGCCGCTTGTGATCATCGTTTTCCGCGACCCGGAATCGCTGGGGGAAGCCACGAGAGATTTCTCCTTCTCTGGGCGGTTTGCCTTTGCTCCCAGCCGCGATTCTCAGTTGGACGGTTCGATCGACTCACTTCTCGGCTCTGCGCCGAGCATCGCTTTGTCTTCCGATCCAGCAAGCCCGGATGATTCCTACGGCTTGCTGTGCCATGAATCGGCACACTGGTTCTGGGATTTGGCCGCTTCTTCATCTCATGGGGCCCGTCCCGCAGATGTTCCCCGACTGATCCTCGAAGGGTTTGCCGAATTCACGGCCGCTTCCCTTGCCGGCTCGACCCTGTGGCAAGGCATCTGTTGCGAGTGGGCCGAATCGTTCGGCCTGATGTGGTGGCTCCGCGGTTGCATGGTCTATCCGCTGGGTGCCGGGTTGTTTGCCTATCTCGACGAATCGATGCCGAGAGTCGATCTGCTTCGGCTTGCGATCTCGCCGAGAACCGATTGGAGCTCACATCTGACGGCCATCAACCGCGGATGGCGAAGCTGGGCTCAGGAGCTTCCCAAACAGGAGAACGCTGACGCCCTAATCGTTGCCAGCCTCCAGTCGTTCCCTGCCAGTGCTCGGATGCTGGCTCCCGTCCTTCCCGAGCGAGCGATCGAGATCGCCGCCTCCGACCACCGCGATTCCCTCACCTCGGAGGAACTCGTCACGTTCTGGGATCTGGCCGAGCAAGCGATGGGACCCGCTCCTGCGAGAGAAGTCTGGGAACAGCTTGCCGTTCGAGAGCCGACGTTTTCCGAGTTCGCTCGCCGAAACCTTGGCGAGCAAGGACGAATCCTCGCCGATCGTGTCAAGCTGAAGCTGCTTCTCGCTCGTCTCGACAGTGATTGGGAAGCTTATCACCATTGGTACATGATCGGCATCCTAGACGTGATCGCTGACGGAAACGCTCCTTCGAGCGACGGGTGAGGCTCAGCATTGACGCGACCTGGACGTCTCTACCGGTTGTTCGGACAGTTTCTGACCGCTCCCGCGGCCGGCGTAGAAGATCGCGAGCGGTTCAGAAGACCTTGATCCACAGCGGATCCATCTGAACAGCTCGTGTCTCCCTAGGCTAATCCAAGGTGATTACGCTTGAGCTTCGTGCTGTGTGTCTCGCGGCGAAGCTGTCCGATGACTCGTGGTATCCCAGGAGCAAGACGTGTTTTCCGCTTGTGAGAACCGAGTCCTCGCTGTCTCCGCTCTCTCTGGGAATCGTGAATTCGACGACCGTTTCCTCGTCGGACTCCGTCCCGGCCGATTCGAGGATGTTCTGTTCACCATCGAGGCTGTGGCGGAACCTGCCCGTGCCGTAGTGGTCTTCGATCGTGAAAGCTTCACCCCGGACCGCCGCGAGAACGTAGTCGGCTCCCTGCATGGCGGATACCGGATCGAACCCGGCCGAGACCCATCCCAATCCGGGGCTAACAAGGCCGAATGTAATGGTGGTCTCGTCTGTTCTCCAGTACACGCCGATTCCCGTTTCGAGGTCCAACTGATACCTTCCGTACTCGTCACGGCCGACCCGTCCGTCGACAAGCTCCGCCGAATCGGACATGCCCCCTGTCGCAAGCTCGCTCCACCCGAGATCGACAAACTCCGTGTTGTGCTGAAAGTCGACCCGGGTCTCCTCCGTCAGATCTTCGAGAGAGATCCGCCATGCATGATCGGCCGGGGGTGAATCATACCTGCCGTTGCCGTTCAGGTCAGCGGTGAACTCCAATCGATACGAACGGCCGGTCATCAGGTTGTCAAACGATAACGAGAACGCTTCCCCGTCGATCCGAACGAGTAGCGTCCGAGCGATCATCTTTTCCGTTTCAGCGTCCATCAATCGGACCTCAAAACGCTGTCCAAGATGAGGCTCCATCCCCTCAAATCCGACCTGCAAGCTCGCCGCCTGTGCCGTCATCGTCAACCCCATCATCAGGAGAAGCGCAACGCCTGTTGTGCGGACTCCACGTCCGCGATGGATCTCACGATATCTTCCTCTGTTCATGTTTCCTCCCTTCATCGAAACCCCGAGCCACAAGCCTCGGATCGGCTGGTGAAAGAACGATGAACGTGTCATGGAGGATCTGCGGCGATCTCAAGTTTTTGATCTGCGTAGAACCCGTGCGATCTCAGTCAGAGGGAGGTTCCCGCTTTGCAGCTCGGCGCCAGCGGACCGACTCGATCCGCTCGATACATCTGGTCCACCGCGGGTCCGTTCGAAGTTCCGAGAATTCCGGTCGGGTACGGAGCGGAATCGCGAAGGACCATCCGCACGCAATTGCCTGCTCCATCCGCTGCAGCGCGTCTTCCCTTCGATGCAGAAGCGCAGCTGTACGTGCCGCGTCGAACAGCGTTTCCGCATCCACAGCGCTCGGATTCAGGCAAGGAAGAAGTGCGCCGTACAGCTTGCTCGCCTCCTCAACCTCCCCTCTCTCTAGAGCGGCCTTGGCAGCCCGTTTCCGGTCGTTGATGATCACGGATATCAGCTGCCGGTGCTCACCAGGATCCATGCAAACGGGAAGCAGTGGATACTCCCCCTGAAGCTGGAACCCCGCCTTCTCGGCTGTCTTGACAGAGCCTGCGTTTCCGGCATCGCAATGCCATCCGACGTAGCGGATCCCTTGCTTGAGCGCTTGTTTCAAGGTTGATACAGTCGTGGCCCATGCAAGTCCCCTGCGTCGGTGAGCCTCGTCAATCTCCACCCCGACGTCCGCACGCCCGTCCACAACAGAATCGGGAAGACACCATCCGGCAATCCGCCCGTGGGAGACGGCAACGGAGCCAATCCGGGAATCCAGAAGCGCCTCGATCGAGCCGAAGTTGCTCCGGCCCCATGCCGCGATTTTCGACGGAACCTCTACTCCCTCCCCGCGAATCGCTCTTCGCAACGACTCGATTCGATACCCGCTTGCGATCTGCGGCGTCCGCTGTTTGCGGTTCCCGGAGCTGACGTAATGGAGCCTCCGTTCCGGGACGGCTTTCCGGGGGGGGCAATCAGTTCTCTCATTGATCCTTCCCACGCATCCGTGTCCCAAACCACAAACATCCGTCCCACATCGCGCCCCATACCGCGCTGCTCGAACATCCAGCGGTGCAACTCCGGCACAAAACGATTGTCGTTCACAGATCCGCTTAGATAAACCCAAGCGAAGTGCCCCTCAGGAGCGATGATGGCGAGAGCTGTCGGTGCAGCAGAGGTATTCATGACCACAAGACCTGGTCTTGTACCTGCGATCACTGCACGAGCCATTCCGTGTTTTGCCAGGCTTCCAGCAAACGGCTGCGCACGGGTAAGCATTTGGCAGTTCGACTTGCATACGATCACGGGCAACACCTTCTCATCTCCGCATTAGGGACTGCCGACTCCGATCCTATATTAGGAAAGGCACGGGAAAGAAACCGCCGCGATTGAGTGTGCCTCGTCTCATGGTGTTGAGAACCCCCATCCAGTCTTCGGCAGCCGCTGCCGTGCAACGCCGGGGCTTGACCGGACGGTGTTCCGCATGTACGTTCAAACGTCGATGTTGTCCGCTGGAGGTGGATATGCGTGCTGCCGGAGGTCTTGCTCTTCTTGTCATTATGTGCTGCTTGAGCACGAACGCGCTCGCTCAGAACCTCGAACAGAACCTCTGTCTCTTTTCCCAACCGGAGAGCAGAGTCTCCGATCTGTCGTTCCAGGGAAGTTTCAGCTGGTACGATGGTCCCTATGCCGATGATCGCAATCGAGCCGTCAGTGCGTCGGTGATGGCTGATTACCAAGGACTCCGGAGCACTTCCGCCCTTGAACAGGGGATCAACGCGAAGATGGAGCTTCGCGGGGCCGATGTCGGATGGTCGCTCAGTGTTGCGGGTTCGGGGGATTGGAAGTCGTTCTTTCGCAACGACCTATTCGGTATCGGAGCCTTTGGCATCGACATCAACTTGGATTCCGGACTTGAGATCGCTCTCACGGGCGGGGTCGGCAAAGGACGTTTCCATGATGTCGCTCCGTTGGCCCAGGCGATCCGTATCCAGAACGCGCTTCTCGACCACAGTATTCTCTTGGCACCGATCGGCGATGACGCGTTGGATGAGATTGCCAGGATCCTCGGCGAGATCGGCCCCAGAAGCGACGAGAAACTCGTTGCTATCACCCAACGGTTGATTGACACAGGGTTGATTGGGGGTGAGGAAGTCGGTGTCTTGGGCCTGCTTTCCATCGAAGAGATCATGGAATCTGAGGAGACACGGCTGTGTGGAGCGGATATCCAAGCACGCATCGGAGCTTCGCTTTCCCTGCTGCCGGTTTTCCGCATCTCTGCCACCGGGAACGTGTTGGCTCAATATGCGATTGCTCCTGATCCGGTATCACAGCTTGATTCCAGCCTTGAGGCGAAATTCCGACTCGCGGATCCGGAGCAGTTTCATGCCCGAGCAACGGTCTCCTACAATCGACGCTTGCCAGATGGCTGGACAGCGCGGGCATCCTATCGTCTTGAGTTGGATCGAATGTGGAGCACGGCCTCCGAAACACTGATATCGCAAGCAGCTTCCGCAAGCCTGACGACGCAGATTCTAGGATCTATGGGTTTGAGTCTTGTCGGGAGCGTGCAACATGAGCTCGGAGATGAGGAAGTCACGATCTCCCTCGCTGCCTACGTCGAGGCGGACCTTCTCTGATGACAGATCATGTGGTCCAAGCCATTGGGTTGACCAAGAGATTCGGTAGAAGGGTGGCGCTCGACAATCTCTCATTGACGGTAACGCAGGGGCAGTTGTATGGTCTTGCCGGTCCCAACGGAGCCGGTAAGACCACCCTCATCCGAACCCTGTGCGGTCTATTGCGACCGGATGCCGGCGAAGCGAGGCTCTTGGGATGGAAGATGCCGAGCACCCGGGTTCGATCTCAGCTGGGGTACATGCCTCAGGATTTCGCGGTTTATGAGGATTTGACCGTCATCAAAAACCTTGAGTACTTCGGGAGTCTGTACGATCTGAGCCGATCTCAAATTCGTGAGCGCTCCGCTGAGCTTCTCCGTCTGGTCGATCTGACGGACCGACGACGGCAACGCGTTGGCACACTGTCCGGAGGGATGAGGCGTCGTGTATCACTGGCTATCAGCTTGCTTCACAAGCCACGCCTCGCGTTTCTCGATGAGCCAACCGCGGGCGTCGATCCCAAGCTACGCCGATCGTTCTGGGATCACTTCAACTCGCTTGCGGATGAGAACGTTAGCCTCATCGTCACCACCCACCTGGTGGAAGAGGCACAGCGATGTCATGCCGTCGGGTTCCTCAATGCAGGGCGATTGCTGACCGAGGGAACACCGCAAGAAGTGCTTGAGGAGACGGGAGCACAGAGCCTCGATGATGCATTCATCGTGCTACAAGAACGCGGGGAGCGGTCCTGATGAGAAGCTTTGCTGTCGCAAAGAATGTGCTGCGGAGGATCCTCGGGGACGCGCGCACAATGGCGATGATCATCATCCTTCCGATGTTCTTCGTTCTGCTGTACGGGAACTCTTTCTCAGGATCGTACAACGCTCTTTCCATCATCATTGTCAATGACGATAACGGACTCGCTTCAGTGCGAACCGCTGAGGTCGGACGAGTCACGATCGCCGTGAACCTCGCGCAGGAGTTCATCGCCCAACTCGATCCGAGCATCTTCCGGATTGAGTCGAGTGACAATCCGGAGGCAGCGGCAGCTCAAGTCGGAAACGACGGCGTCCTGGCATCGCTCGTCTTCTCGAGGAGTTTCTCCAACGCTGTCGTCAACGAAGCGCTAATCGCAAGCGGCGAACGCCTTGAAACGTTGGAAGGCCAAACCGTGACGCTTCTTCCTTCCGAGCCCGGGGAGGGATCCTCTACATCCATGGTGATCGATGACTCGAACCCGCTCATCGCCGAAGCGATTCTCAGCGCATTTCAGTCCGCATTCGCGCAGGTTCTCGCCACACAGCAGACATCGATCACCGCCGACGCCCTTCTTGACATTCGACCTTTGTACGACGGCGAAATCCGAATTCTTGACTTCACAGCACCGGGGATCATCGGATTCGCCATGACACTGATCACGGTGCTTCTAACAGCAATGTCCGTCGTTCGCGAGCGAACGACAGGAACGCTGACACGCGTGCTGATTGCGCCCGTCAGCGCATGGGAAGTGACGCTCGGTTACACGTTTGCGTTCAGCATCATCGCGTTGTTTCAGGCGGCTGAGCTGTTTCTCACGTCCTCGCTGCTCTTCCACGTTCGGTTTGTCGGCAGCCTGTGGATCGTGGCGTTGGTGATCCTTCTGTTTACGATTACATTGCAGGGGATCGCCACCCTGATCTCCACGCTTGCCAAAAACGAAGCACAGGCGATGCAGTTCGTGTTGTTTCTCGTGATCCCCTCCATCATGATCAGCGGCGTTTTCTGGCCACTGGAGGCGATGCCCGCAACAATCCGCCCGCTCTCTTATGTGAGCCCGCTCACCTACGCTAACGAAGCGCTGCGCGATGTTATGCTTACCGGAGCGGGCATCGCAGAGATCCGTTTCGAGCTCATCATTCTCGGGGGATATGCCCTGGTGATGCTATTGCTCGCAGTCCTCTCCATGCGGCGGCAAGCACACACCGCATAACCTGGTTCACGAGGAGCCGTCAATGGATTCCGGATAAGGCGATAGCGGTGCTGCCGCTCTGACATGTAGGTTGGAATCTGATCCGGTGTATGGCAGTGGAGACGGGAGGTCGGATGCCCCAACAGAAGATGCGGCTTGATCAATGGAAGCAAGCTCGAACATTCCTCCAGCAACACGCAAGGCCGCTGGAGTGGCAGTTGTTTCGATTTCGCTTCGAAGAAGGAGCCCCGCGAGATGTTCTCGACGCCCTTGAGCCGTTCAGCAATTCGGACGGCGGGTTCGGAAATGCTCTGGAACCGGATGTTCGGACGCCATCCTCCTCTGCACTGGCGACGGCGTTGGCGCTTCGCATTCTCGACGAACTCCAGTCAGCAATCGCCGGCGATCGCATCCGCATCGCGATTCACTACCTGATCGACTCCTTCGAGGAGGATCTGCAGGCGTGGAGGGTCGTTCCGACGGACACGAATACCTACCCCCATGCTCCATGGTGGCACGATGAGGAAGGCAGTCTTCTCACAGCATTCGACGGCTTCCGCATCATTCCCCGTGCGTTGGTCCTTGGGTTGCTGCATCGATACCGAACGGCCGTTCCTACCCGTTGGCTCGATCGACTTACAGACGCAACGCTGCTTCACATCGATTCGCTTGATGTTCTTGGAGAGGGCGGAGGCAGCGACCTCGAGTACGTGTCGTTCCTCGCTCAAACCCCTGGCGTTCCCGGACAGGAGCGCCTGATCGCCCGGGTCCGTCAAGCGGTCGCCGAGACCGTTTCCCGAGACTCTTCCGAATGGTCAAGCTACTGCATCACCCCGCTCAAGGCGGCTCCGACCCCCAGAACTCCGGGGGCTGAGCAGATCGCCGACCTCGTTGACCGGCAGATCGTCCACTTGTTGGAGACGCAAGCCGAGAGCGGATGCTGGAATCCGACATGGTCTTGGTTCGGCGCGTATCCCGAAGCGTGGGAGCTCGCCAAGCGTGAATGGCAGGGGATTATCACACTGGATACACTGACATCATTGAGAGCCTACGGCGCAGCCTAGGGTGCCAAACCTCTTACACAGGAAGGCGCGATTCCCGAAGGCTCAAGACAGAGACACCTCAGATGTCCGTCTGGGGTCTCTCTGGAGCGCAGTATCCACATTACGATGCTCAAGCCACGCCATCCGTGTGAGGAACAACGCCAGCAGCAGGGCGTAGTGGCACATAACCGAAGGCATGGCTCCCTTGGCCATCGGGACGAAGAACGACGTCACGAGGGACGGAACGACAAACGCAAGCGTTCCCAGCAGAATCTGCCGGATCAGCCGGCGCTGAGCGCCTGATGTCGCCGTCCTCAGACCAACCCCTGCGAAACCGACCATCCCCGCCAGGCCCATCCAATAGAACGCCGAATAGACAAAGAATCGGGGCATTGCATGTGTATAGCGGGCGACGACGGCCGTGCATACCGAAATCCCCGCGAATCCCGGATCGGTGACGATCCACACGACCATTCCCACCGCCGCGGCAAGCATTGCGACAGCCGCGGTCATCGCATATCTCGACCTCGGGTGGATCAGTCTCGCGATCAGCAGCAGGCCCAGCGGTGGAAGCCACGTCACGGCGATAAACGCCAATCGCGGCAGAAATCCGGCATGCGCTTCGTCGGCGCAGATCGCCACTTCGATCGCTTGATAGCTCGCCAAGAGGACAAAAATGGCCGCCGTCACCCGAAGAACCGAGCGGTTCCCTTCCCGTCGAAGCACCCACCAGGCAGCACCCAACTCGAATACAGCCGTCGCAATCGCCAACTCCGGCGAATAGTTCACTCCCACCACCTCCAGGACTCCGACTCCCCAAATCCAGAGCGTCTTGCCGACAAGGACGTCTGTCACCGAGGGTTCCCGAAACGATCCTCCGCGGATCGATGAGGAACTTCCAGCTTCTTGTCCTCCCGCTTCACCGGCTTGGTGATTCTTTCTTACAGGAAGCCGACGGTCCTGGCAAGAGGCGTTGGCCCGCAAACCATTGTCTGTGCTAAGCTCGCTGCACTTGTCGACGAAGTGTGGAGGTGCTCATGAGAGCCGGGAGAATACTGGCTGCAGGTCTTGGGGCGGTGCTTGCACTGATCGCCATCGGCGCCCTCATCGGTGGTGGCTTCCTGCTGTGGGCCAACCAAACGCAACGCGATCAGAACGGTTTTTTCAACAGTCGGACCTTCTGGCTTTCGGGCGACGGCTTTGCGATCGTCACTTCGCCCGCAGAGTTGGCGGTACACCCGGGGGATTGGTGGCCGACGGAGCCCCCGGCGACGGTGAAGCTGCGTGTTCGATCTGCTGGGCCTGAGGAGATCTTCGTGGCCATCGCTCCTGCCGAGGACGTTTCAACCTATCTCCACGGCGTGGCCTACGACACGTTGGAGGATCTCCCGGATCGCCTCCGTGATTACGAACGCGCTCTCCCGCTCACCCCGCAATCAGGTGTTGCCCCGGAGTCTCTCCCCACCGAGCACTCCTTCTGGGCCACATCCATCTGGGGAAGCGGTGAGCAAGCCCTTGTCTGGGATGTAGAACCCGGTAGTTGGTCTGTGTTGATCATGAACGCCGATGCAGGCGCACCCGTGTCCGTTTCGGTGATCGCCGGCATCCGTGTTCCGATTCTCGGTCCGATCAGTATCGGTTTGCTGGCCGGCGGTGTCTTCCTCGCCGGGCTCGCGTCGCTATTGATGCTTGCCGCAACGCGTCGAACGGACCGCGCCTGGGGCAAGCAGCCTGCCGCCTCAGAACATCGGGGGGCGTATTCCGTCGCCGTCTCGGCGGATCTGGATGCGAATCTAAGCCCCGCTTTGTGGCTGATCAAGTGGTTCCTCGCGATCCCCCACGTGGTTTCTCTCTGCTTCCTTTGGGTCGCCTACGTGATCCTGAGCTTCTTTGCGTGGATCTCGATCCTGTTCACCGGCCGCTATCCGCGAGGGATCTTCGATTTTAATCTAGGAGTGATGCGTTGGTCGTGGCGTGTCGCCTACTACGCGTTCAGCGCAATCGGTACGGACCGCTATCCGCCGTTCTCGCTGCAGGACGTCGACTTCCCCGCCCGCCTTTCGATCGAATATCCCGAGCGTCTCTCACCCGGACTGGCGCTGGTGAAGTGGTGGCTTCTTGCCATCCCTCACTACCTCATTGTCGGAGCGTTCACAAGCGGCGTGGTCTTCTGGGCACAGGAGTCGAATGCTTGGGGCGGCAACAACCCCGCGCTCGAGATCGGGGGAGGGCTTCTGGGCGTGCTTGTCCTCATCGCCGGGTTCGCGCTGCTGTTCACCGGACGCTACCCAAGAGGCATCTTCGACCTGGTGATGGGGCTCAATCGGTGGGCATTCCGCCTGTGGGGCTACGCGGGACTGATGACCGACGAATACCCTCCGTTCCGCCTGGACATGGGCGGCCAGGAACCGGCCATCGTCGACACTGAAGCGGACGTTGATTCGCCGAGGAACCATCCAAGCGATCCACAGGACGCTTGACGTTGTCGGCAGAGTCATGGAGTGGGACCTCCGGATGGGAGGCCCCACCGTTATGATGTGCTATTCGGCCGGCCCGAACACGGAAGGATGAGCACCATGCCCGCGATTGTCCCCGAGGTTGCGTGAGATGTCGTTGCACTCTTCGAGTTCGACCGGCGTCAGCGCAATCTGGATCTCGGTTCCCCGGAAGTCGTTGAAGCCGATCGCGTTGTCGAACAGGACCGGATACGGATCCGCTTCCGGATCATCACGGGAATCCGTCAGTTCGAACGCCACAACATTCACCACATCCGGCGTATCGCTGATCAGGCTGATGCTGTTGTGCGTCACGCGGTTGCCGCTGATCTCGAGAGCACCGGCCATCCCCCACCGGAAATCGGCGAAGAGCACGATCCCCGAGCCGTTGTACCCGCCTCCATCGTTGGGATCCACGACCAGGACACCGCGCACCGTGTTGTAGGAGATGGTGTTACCGGTGACACATCCGCCGGCATAGTCCCCAATGAGAACGCCGATCCCTCCACCGTTCCGTGTGCGGAGATCCTCGATGAGGTTGTGGGTGATTTCCCAGTCACTGCCGCACCAGTTCGACACCGCCTGTATGGCGTTGTAGAACGTGCAGTGGGAGACCGTAACCCCGTCCACCGCTGCTCCGTTCATGATCGCTAGATCCACTTGGAATGTCAGATGGCTGATCGAGGCGCCATCGCTTCCGGCAAGCATCCGGAACCCCATTAGCAGGCCGCTCGAATGCATCGGTCCGCTGCTGATCACAGCGTTTCCCACCCCGCGGATCTCGACCGCCTTGCTCACGTACGCTCCGGCATGGAATCCTTCCTCGACCAGGACCCGGTCCCCATCAACGACCACGTCGCTCTCGATCGCCTCTTGGATCGTGGCGAAATCGGTTGGGACACGCCATGTGGCGCGCTTCGCCATCGGGTCAAGTCTTCCTTCCGCAACCAGCATCGCCTGTTCATCCGCCTGCGGGAACAGGCCGGCGCACCCGCTCGCAAGCATCAAGACCGAGATCACCAGACCTGCCCAGACTACGACACGTACGGCCTTCCTGTATGCCATCCTTGAACCTCCTTTTCCTTCGGTCCGCAGCAGTTTCCGACGCCATCGACCCGCCGTTGCTCGAACGGATGCGCTTTGGCGAATCATGCCAACTCGCAATCGTGCATCCAGGTCAACCATCACTCTACGGATCTTCTCTCGTGTTGCCAAGCTTTCTCTTTCTTTGTCTTTTCTTGTCGTTTCTTCTTTGTCGGCATCACCGATCTGACCGCACTCCGCGGAACCTGCACAGCCGCTGGCTGTGTACAATGCAGACTTGAGGAGGGGATGATGCGGAGACTGGCAGGTATCGTGTTGGTGCTTGGCGTGATGGCGTGGGTGGGGGGATGTCTTCCGATCGATCCGGGGCTTCCGCCCGCCGTGCAGTGGGTGCTTCTTTACTCCGACTCGTTTTCCAACGTCAATTCACTTGGGTGGTATCAGGGATCGGGCAGCGACCACGATTGGTGGATCGAAGGCGGGCGTTATCATGCGTATCTGCCCAACGACGATTGGTACGACTACGTCTACAACGAAGATCTGACGTACGGCCTGACGGACTTCCACCTGAAGGTTGACTCGATCCAAGAGGGATACACGTCCGATCACGCATGGGGGGTCATCTTCCGCCTTCGAGGCGATTCGTTCTACGCGTTTGAGATCAGCGAAGACGGCTACATGGGCTTCTTCCGCCACTCGCCGGACGGTTGGGTCGATGGGTACGAGTGGCAACCCTGCACGGCCATTCATGAAACCGTTCTCACCGATCGCATCGAGGTGATCGCCGAAGGACCGAATTTCACCTGTATCGTCAACGGCATCGAGGTGCTTCACGTCCAGGACTGGGCGATCGACAGCGGGTCCATCGGCCTCATCGCCGATTCGTGGAATGAGCCGTACGTCCAAGTAGCGTTCGACAACCTTGAGGTCTGGGTGAAGCCGTAGAGGACTATCGTTGTCGGCCGCAGGGGCTGGACGACTTTCGCAACCGTGGTGCTTCCGAATCCAGGGGAGTCTACTGCCCATCCCCCGATTCCGGAGCACCGAAGTAGACGTGAACCCCTGCTCCGACAGCCATTCCGATGCCGTAATTGCCGTAGAACATCCCGAATTCCACGTTCCACGCAAGGTGCGGTGCGAATCGAACCCCGAATTCGATCCCTGCAAGGGCGGAAGCCGAGTACCCCCGGCCCTCCAACGGAAGCGAGAGTCCACCGGCAAGGTAGAGATCGACGACATCGGCATCCAATACGCGATACACCGCCCGCCCGGTGATCTGCCCATCGAGGTACTCCGCATCACCCGAGATGAAGACGATCCCCTCGACACCGACGCTACCGGAGATCCAATACCGTCCGCTGATCAGCCCTCCGTGCGGTAATCCGACCTGCATTCCGATCCCAAATCCTCGTTGATCCGACAGGTTCACATCACCTTCGTCGATTCCTTGCGCAATCACCGCCCACGACGCGAGCAAGACAACAACTAGACCAAGGATAGCGGCCTTTGTCCTCATGTTCCCCTCTGTTCCCACATCCATCCTCTCTTCCGGTGTATTCCAACCCATCGAAACAGCTCACACAGACCGTGTTCCCCTTTGCGATCGATACCCCTGACGCTCAAACTTGTCCTTCCTAGCGAGGGCTAAGTCTCGTCGTTCACAGCCTCCGTGAAGATCAAGCTGCAACAGGTCACAGCTCCCTCGGCCTTGGCAAGTTCCGAGACATCAACCGTTCGGACGCTTAGTCCGCGGTTCACCATCTTCCCAAGCGTCTTCGGGAACGACAGCGGGTAGATCAGCTGGTCTCCAATTCGCAAAGCGTTCGCTGCGTACGGCTCCGTCGGATCGATCTCAATCCGCTCATGATCTGCAAAGGGCGCCTGATCGATCCACTCCTTCTGGAGGAGAAGAATGCTTTCGGCAACTTCAGTCACAGCAGATTTCAGGTGCAGACACCCGTGCATGGCCACCGAGACCACCCGATATCCGAACGGGTCAAGCAGCCTCTCAAACTGCGCAATGCCGGCAGGATTCGACCGCGTGGACACCCCAACGTACAGCGTTCGCCCCATCCGCAGGACATCCCCACCATCCAGCGTTCCCGGCGCTTGGATCCGGCGGATCGAACGGTACGGAAGAAGCGCCGCCTCAACCGATGCCGTCTCTTCCCGACGTGAAGCCGCACCGGGCCGGGTGATGATCGCAATCTCAGGAAGTACCACGGCCGTGTCCTCAACAAAGACTGCATCCGGCAGCGCATCCGCTCGCGGAACACGTTCAACGCGGCACCCGCAAGAACGTAGCGCGTCTTCATACGCAGCATGTTGCGCCCTTGCCTTCCTGACATCGATCGCCGCTCGGTCGATCGCCGTCAACTCACACGCATGGATCGAATCGCTCACGTCCCGCGTGAGCGCGATGGTCGGCATCCGCCACCTCCTAGGGATCTCCTGTCGTTTCCAGCATGCGCGATGCCGGTCGCTCCTGCAAGATCTTCGCGTCTCTTCTCGGACTCGAACAGTGTCTATCTCTTTCAAACGGACATCTTCGCTGTTTGGGTTGCGCGCGAATGTCTCGATCGTGACACTGTGCTGTTTACCCCGAAAGGAGGCTGTCTTGAGTATGGATTTCACTCACCCGCCAAAGGCATTCGTCGTTTTCGATGGGACCCTCGCCCCACGGATCTTCCCGTTCTTTTACCGCAGCTTCGCGTCTTCGATCCCCCTCAAGGGTGATGAGAACGTCCTTGAGTTCGGCGGAGGAAGCGGTGGGATCTCCGAAAGGCTGATCGGGCGGCTGGGAAACGGCTCTCTCACCTGCATGGACATCTGCCCCCCGATGCTCGACATCGCCAAGCGCCGGCTCGCGAAGTACCCCCAGGCGAATTGTCTCCTGGGAAAGATCGAGGATCTGGATCTGGCAGCGGAGAGTTTCGACGTCATCGTCATCCACAACGCGCTTCACGATCTTCCGCAGACCGAGCGAACAAGGACGATGCAGACGTTGGTCTCTCTGCTCAAGCCCGAAGGGCGCTTGCACTTCAGAGAACCCACCAAGATTTCTCACGGATTCCCCGCCGATGTGTATCGATCCCTGATGACGGAGGCCGGTTTGGAAGAAACTTCAGCCCGGGAGTACAAGCGCTTCCCGATCGGCCCGGTACTCCACGCAGTCTTCCGCAAGCCTGGCCCGTAAGCATCCGGGAGATCAACGCCACATCAGGATCAGCCCCACGAGCAGCGTAGCTGCAAGAACAAGCCCTACCGGCTTCCGGATCCCGGCGCGGCCCTGTTCGGTCAGAGCGAGCAACCGCTCGTTCTCGGATGCAGCACGTTGAACGACCTGTGATGGGAACAGATCCCGAACCCTCAGTCGCCTCGATCAGGCTTCGCGGCCGGTTCTTCCGCCGGAGCAGCGTTGGTATCGAATGCGAGACCTGCTTCGTTCAGCCCACCCTGCGCCTGACTGAATCCGAAGGTGACGTACCCATAGTCGTCATCTTCGCGCGCCGGGAAGACACTGTAGTACGTGTTCGGGTTGCCGTCATCGGCGTTGCTCCCAAACAGCATCGTGTCTCCGGCCTGGATTACGAGGATCGAACATCCGATCCACGTCGGCATCTTCATCCGTCGGCCCTCCCCAATCCGACCAGTGTCCCTCGGATCACGGCATGAATCCAAGGATGCCGAGAGGAGACCGGCACAAGGCCGCTGCCGGGGAGGCACAGCGATCTGCGGATCCCGTGTTTGCAGTCCTATGCCTCTTCGGGAAGCCTTTCGCGAACCGCCAGCCCCCGCAGAGCGACAATCAACATCCCCGCCGTCACAACCGCAGCAACGCCATCAGCGATCGGGAAGGATGTCCACACACCCCGCAGACCCATACGTGGAGGAAGGATGGCGATCAGTGGAATCAGAAGGATCACCTGCCGCAGCAAAGCGAGCACAAACGCGGGGATCGCTCGTCCGAGTGCCTGATACATGCCACCGGCCACCACTTGGAATCCGACCGTGGGGAAAGCCACAACAACGATCCGCGTGGCCGTGGTCCCCAGCTCCACCAAGGCGGGATCGTTACTGAAAACTCGCAGCAGAAGCCCGGGAATCGCAACCAGAACAGCCGTTGCTGCAATGGACATCGCTGTCGTGACGCCGATGGAGAGCCGAAGCGCCTGCCTCGCTCGGTCGAGCAAGCCCGCGCCGTAGTTGTAGCCGACAATCGGCATCATCCCCTGAACAACACCGAAAAGCGGCAGGAACAGGAAGTTCAGTAAGCGGTTGATGACGCCATACGCGGCAATCGCCGTGTCACCGCCATAGGCAGCCAGTGTGTTATTGAGGAAGATCACCGTAATGCTGCCCGCCACCATCCGCGCAAAGGACCCGGCACCTACGGAAAACGCTTCACGAACAATGCTGAAACGAAGGACCAGGTCCGAAGCACGTGCTCTGAGCCCCGAGCGGGATCCGGCGAAGTAGTAGATCAAGTAGATCACGGTGGTTGCCTGCGCAAGGACCGTTGCCAGTGCGGCTCCCCCGATCCCCATGCGGAGGCCGAAGATGAACAGGGGATCCAACACGATATTGAGCGCTCCCGAGATGATCATCGTCCACATCGCTACCCGCGCATTCCCCTCGGCTCGCACGATGGCGTTGGTTGCCATAGCGAACATGAAGAACGGAGAACCGATCAGGATGATCCGCAAGTACTCTCCGGCAAACGGAAGGATCGTTTCGGTGGCACCGAACAAACGCAACAGTGGAGAGAGGAAAACGCTTCCCAAAACGGCGATCAACGCACTGCATACAGCAACCAGCGTAAACAGGTTCCCCAGCGTGCGATTCGCCAGGGCACGGTCTCCTGCGCCCAGGCCGCGAGATACGATGGATGCACAGCCGATCCCGAAAGTTTGCGCAATCGCCATGACAAGGATCTGAACGGGAAAGGCGATCGCAATTCCGGCAATCGCAAGGGAACCAACGCCTCGTCCGACAAAGATCGTATCCGTCAGGTTGTAGAACGCCTGAACAAGCAGGCCGACCATCGCCGGAGCCGACATCCCCAGAAGCAGCCTCGGGATCTTCTCTGTTCCCAGTCTTGTGCTGTGATCGATCATGGTTCTCCTCAAACTTCATGCCCGATCTGTGTGCCCCGAACGATGCTTGACATCCAACGGATACTGGAGTGAACGGATGGGAGCCTTCGCCTACGAGGATCTTGCGAGAGCATTGCGTGTGACCGGGTGTGGCCCTAATCATACCCGATGCCCACAACCTCCGGTACCCGGTGCCCCTAACCGCAGTTCCCAAACGGCGTTCTCACGGACCCGGAAGACCGCCTGGATCTTTGCGACGTACGACGATTCTCTCCGCCTGCTCATCCTCGTCAAGCCGCTGCTCCAGCCACACGGCAGCCGCATCGTCATCGAGCAGTGTTTCGAGGAAGAACGCTGTGAGATACGCCACAGAAGACGATCGCACCCAATCATCAGAGACATCACCCACCGCGCAGGCCATCGTCGCTGTTTCGGCTCCCTCATCCACGTATTGCCCATGTCCGACATCGAGCTGGGTGATCTCGATCGCCGGCGGATGAGCAGCCTCGAAGAACCGCTGGTAGTTGTCGTCAGCCGGTGCGCACGGGCTGAACGACACCAATCGGTCGCCGAGCTCCGCCCCCACGATCAGCAATGGCACGAGGATTCGTGGCATCAACTCCGGCGCTACACTCGGGTAACGTCGGGGGTTCTCGAACAGCGGATTCCCGGTATCGACTGGATCCAGCACGCCGATCGACCGGATCCGATCATCGGACACTGCTTCGAGCAGGCTGAGCTTTCCCCCAAGAGAGTGACCCGACAAACCGATCCGTGTCTCATCGATGCAACCAAACAGAGCACTCGATGCATCGCCGTCTTGCGCCAAGAGCGTGTCGACCACGAAGCGAACATCCAACGCCAGTTCGCCGTGATGGACGTTGAAGAACGTCATCGGGAACGTCGGCATCGCCACGACGAATCCGTGGCTGGCAAGGTGTTCCCCGTACGATCGATAGACCTCCGCTCTCAGAAGGAATCCGTGATTGAACACGATCAGCGGCGATGGAGTTTGCACGGATCGGAGAGTTTCGGCCCCTTGTAGAGCCGGGTGGAATACAAGCAGCGACATCCCACGTCCGCGTGTGGAGTCTTCGAGTTCCATGCTCATCTCCTCCACGATGCACGGACCGCGCCGATCGGGCGCTATCCCCAGAACCGACGGCGCTCCCGCCAGAACCATGATGACAGCCACCACCACGCCCCCCCTCCAGACAGCCCGACGGAAACTCATCACCGTTCCCTCCTTCGCAAATCGATGCGGATCCCTTTACGCTACGGGCTTTCCTCAGGTCCGGTCAACTCCCCCGTCGCCGCGGCCTTGTCACGTAGGCTTCTCCACAAGGCGGCAAATACGGCCGAGCACATCAGACACAGAGCCATCGATCGCCACAACCAAATCGGATATCCCAGCCATCCAACACGACCATCTCCCCATGCCCAGAAGTCGTTTGCCAGGATGAAGAGAGCCACGAGGGGGAGTGTCCACACAAGCGACCGCTTGCGGATGGCAACCGGCATCCCCCGGATGGCACTGGGTTTGTCTGACGATCGCCGGGTGACTGCAGAGACGGCGGCCAACGTGACACCCGACACAAGCACAATCGGCACAACAGGCAGCGTCGCGAGATCGGCAAATGCTCCGAACGCTGTTGCCACGACCAATCCTTCACCCACGACAATCGATGCGATACACCCAGCAGCAGTTGCTCTCCGGAAATAGAGGGTGGCGATCACGGTCGGAAGAAGGACGGCCAGGCCGGTAAACGTTTGCGTCGCAACGTTGAGAAACGAGGCCGGAGGTCTCCACGCGATCGCCAATCCCGCGATTGCCAGTACGACAACCGCCAGCTTCCCGATCCAGAACTGCATGCGATCGGTGCCACTTCGTCCGAGATTCGCAAGCGCTGGCTGAATGAGATCGCGAGTCAGCATCGAGGATAGGCTCAGAAGCTGGGAATCCAGCGTTGACATCAACGCTGCCAGCGCCGCCGTAAGGACCAACGCCACAAGCCAAGGCGGGGCGTACATGTCAAGAAGGAGCGGCAGGATCTCGTCCGATCCTCTTCCCGGCGGAAGCTCAGGGAACGCCAGACGTCCGATCACACCGATCGAGACCGGAAGAAGAAACAGGAACGCCGTCAGAACAGGATACAGAACCACCGTGGTGCGAAGGGCGTTCTCGCTGCGGGCAGCGTAGAACCTCTGGAACAACTGCGGAAACATCGGATCCGCCCAGAGCCAAAGGAGCAGGAACCCCATCCAGATCCCGGGTGTATAGAAGCCTCCCTTCCCCGGACGCGAGAACAGCTCGGGAATCATCTGCAGCGCGGCCCGGTTCGCTTCCGAGATACCACCTTGTGCCCCTGCAATCCACACAAGAGCAGCAAGCAGAGAGACGATCAAAACCCCGCCCTGCAGAGCATCGGTCCAGGCAACTCCCCGTAGTCCGCCAAAGTACGTGTACAACAGCATCACCGCGGTCATCAATGCCGCTCCGGCGAAGTACGGAATCCCGAGAAGACCCTCAAGGGCATACCCGGCTGCCATCGGCTGCATCGCAAGATACGGGAGTGTGAACACAACCATGACGGCGAGGAACAGGAGGCGCAACCAGGGATTCCGCCAGCGGGCCATGATCATCTCGGGCGGGGTGACCCAACCGTGCTCTCGGCCAAGCCGCCAGACAGGTCGCCCGATAACCAGGAACATCACTGCCATGAATCCTGTTCCGAATGCAATCACAGGATAGAAGGCATAGCCGTACTCCCATCCCGACCCGGAGAATCCGAACACCGTCAGTGCACTGAAGTTCGTCGCTGCCATCGTCAGGAACAGGAGAACGGGTGACAGACTACGTGACGCAACGAAGTAGTCTTCACCCGTACGCCTTGCTCGACGCTTCGCGGACAAACCGATTCCAAGCAGGATCACCAAATACGAAACGACAACAGCGATTTTGACCATCATGCTCCTCCGCTCACCAAAGCAAAAACGGCCACCCAACCAACCTGGCTGGGTGGCCGTTCATCGGCCTGACATGCCGAACCCATCGTAGCAGAGCCTCAAACCATCGGCAACCGGATGGGAGAAACGGTTCCTCTTGCGAAAAGAAGGGAAACACACAGGGAAATCCGTCCTTGGCGTCTCCCTAGGGGAGCCGCACTGAAATCACCGGCTCTTCACGGACACTCGCCCCGGCAGGAACCGACTCCCTCAGGGTGACGCAGGCTCCGATACGAGCATCATCCCCAATGTGGATCGGTCCGAGAAGGGTGGAGTGAGCGCCGAGCA
>Ga0272443_10000321_pt1 | contig 91990 bp, 102 predicted proteins | sample SSMAcet12_FD_193581 | JGI IMG/M metagenome (GOLD analysis project Ga0272443, IMG submission 193581) | Marine sediment archaeal communities from Little Sippewissett salt marsh, Falmouth, MA, United States - SSM-Acet-12 | ecosystem: Environmental > Aquatic > Marine > Wetlands > Sediment ...
AGCCTGGGGACCTATGAGCTGAGCCGGGCTGTCAGCGTGGACATACCCATCACGATGATTGGCGCAGGCGCCGAGAGCACGATTGTCACAGGTTCTGATGCGACTCATGTCATCCGCTTCAATGGCGCCGGTGCTCTCTACCTTGAGGGGATTCACTTTCAGCATGAAGGCGAGACGGTGGCCGATGTGGTCGTCGTTAATACAACCGAAGTTGAGATCCGCAACTGCAGCTTCTCCGGTGCGTACCGGGGGGATCAAGAGGATGTGTATGGCGGCCTCTGGATCACAGGTGAGACGGAAGGCGTCGTCGAGAGTTCCGAGGCGTCCGGGAATGACGCTGTCGGGTTCCTCGTGGACGAGGATGCCAATGTAACACTGTTCGATGTGATTGCCATGAACAACACGAGCTACGGTATCTATTTCCTCGAACGTTCCAGCGGAGAAGTGCAAGAAAGTTATGCTTCCTCAAATGATCAGGCCGGGATCCTTCTAAGCACGGAAGGCAGTGTGTTTCTCAGCCGGAACACCTGCCGAGACAATGCGGGATTTGGTATCAGCATCACAAACGCGGCTTCCCCTGTGGTGAGCGAAAACTATGCAGAAATGAATGGCCTCTCGGGCATTCTTGTGAAAGGCAGCGTGACGCCACTGATCGAAGACAATTCCCTGTCGGGAAATGGGGAAAGCGGTCTCGTCTATTCCGAAAACGCTGGCGGGACGGCGTCCGGCAACGTGAGTTTCGACAATGGTTTGCAGGGAATCACAGTACAGGGGGAGGCTGCACCGGTACTCAGCGGGAATGCGTGCTATCGCAATGAGGATCATGGCATCGCCTATTTTGCGCAGGCAGGAGGCACAGCCTCGAACAATGATTGTTATGAGAATGTGGAGTATGGCATCGGTGTCATGAACGAGGCTGCCCCGACCCTGGATGGGAATCATCTCCATGACAATGGCATGTTTGGGCTCTATTATTCGGGATCGGCCGGGGGAACTGCGGAAGCGAACAGGATCAATGGCAATGCCGAGTCGGGGATCTATGTCGGTGAGGATGCGCAACCGGAATTGCTGGACAATGAAGTGTTCGAGAACGGGTTGATCGGCATCACCTATCTTGAGCATGCTGGTGGACATGTATCGGGTAACATCTGCTGGGGTAATGTCGGATCGGGGATCGGCGTGCAAGGTGACGCTGCACCGGTCGTGGAAAACAACGAGCTACGCGATAACGAGCAGAGCGGGCTCTTCTTCGCACAACAATCCAGCGGCGTTGGCAGGGGGAATATCATTTCGGGAAATGGTTACTACTGCATTCACGTGTTCGATCAGGCGTCACCCTCTCTGGACGGGAACACATGCAGTGGGAACGCCTATGGAATCGTCGTGGAAGACACAGCATCACCGACCCTGGGTGACAATACCGAAAATGCGCCGTCGAGTTCTTCCAGCGGAAGCGGGGCTCTTTGGATCAGCGGTGACGCGCGCTATGCCGACGATCCGCCCATGCAGGTTGCCTATGCCAATACACGCTACGCATCACCCCCATCGGCGGTTACGATCCGCGACAGTGGCGGCGAATTCTGGCGCATGAACGAGTGGGTTGCCCTGATGAACGCCGGCGATTGGATCGAAGCCACGCATTCCGGGACAGGGATCACCTCGGTTGGTGTTCAGTTCTGGGGTGATAACGACGACGGGTATGCGCGTGTGCTCATCGACGGCGTGGAACGCTGGACGGGCAACACATACGGCGAGAACGGGAACTACCCCGGGGGCGCCTTCGTGAACTATCTCTATTTCACGAATCTGGGCCCTGGCCCACACACCATCCGGGTTGAAGCCGTCGGCCAGACCGGCGGAGGGCCAGGAGACAACGTTACGGTCATGTTCTTTGGTTTCGAATGAGCGGACAACGGTTTCCCGTTTGACACACGATCCTGATGTGCTTCGTGCCGTGCGGGATTTGTCATCATGGGAATTCATGTCGGGCGTGAAAAGCGCTACACTAGCAGTATTCAGATTGTTTCGTGAAGGAGTCTGTCATGACGACGGAAACCAGAGACGTGCGTGACTTTCGCACCATCTCCTTTTACGCGTACGGCGAGATCGTCATCCGGCAGGGGGAACAAGAAGCACTCACCATCGAAGCGGATGAATCGATGCTGAAGAAGGTGGAGACGCGCGTGGAGGAAGGCGCGCTGATCATCCGCTTGAACGCGGACTGGCTGGACTACATGAACAACATTCTGATGTCAGGCTTCAGGGGCGTTCCCATCCGGTACGAACTCACTGTACGTGAGCTTGAAGAATTAAAAGTCTTTGGCGCAGCTTCTGTGAGTATCCCGGAGCTCAGTGTGGAGACCTTTTCCATCCTTCTGGGCGGCGCCGGGAGCATTGAGATTCCGGATCTGACAGGAGATACCCTGCAGGTTAACCTGCGCGGTGCAGGCAGCATCATTGCTGCAGGACGACTCATGGAGCAGAGCATCACGGTTTCTGGAGCAGGGTCGTTCTCGGGGAAAAAACTGGTCAGCGAAACAGCCCGGGTGTCGTTGAGGGGCGCCGGGAGTGTGACGGTCCATGCGACGGATCAACTGGACATCGACCTGCGCGGGCTGGGAAGTGTGACGTACTACGGGCAGCCAGACATCACGAAATCCATCAGCGGGCTGGGTGACATTTCCCGGGCGGGAGAATAATCCTTCATGGACCTCCTTCTGCCAGGCGCCTTCGTCCTCGTCGTGGGCATGATCGGGATCCTTCTGCTGGTTGTGTTCATCATGATTGCTGCGTCGAGGAGGGGGGCGGCCAACAGGCAGGATGAATCCGAGATGCGCATGATGGGATTTGTCGAGGCTGACGACGATGAGCAAGAAGCGTTATCGCGCAAGCTGAACCGGCTCTATGAGACCGGGCTGCCGGGTGAGACGACTGGTTCAGGGAAGCTCTATATGCGGCTTGAGCATGATCACGCGATCTACGTGCTGCGCGCTGCGGGCGGGGGGAACTCAGCTCCACAGAGCATTGTGCTGGTGTCGCCAGAGATGACGTTGCCATCCTTCACACTCGTGCCGAACCTCCGCCAGGATGGCTTGCTTGCCGATCTGGCCAACCAGCTCCTCGAATCCACATTTTCGAGAGTGTTCAACCGCATTCCTGTCAGTGAGCCGCGTCATTTTCATGACGTGTATGATCTCTACGGGGATCACGCCGATCGTGTCTTGAGCTTTCTCACCCCCTCGCGATTGGGACGCCTGTCCGGCATCACGCCCGGATACGTCATGGCCGGCGAGGATTTGTTTCTCTACATGCCGTTTCTCTCGACCGGGCAAGACCCTGCCGGCGCCAGCAGTGCATTGCGCACCTATGTGGATGCAGCCGAATCACTGTTCCGTATTTTCATGGATGATCGTTTCTAAGTCTTGAAAACTCCAGGGGCTGCTCATCCGTTGTGCCGGTATGCATTGGGTGAAGATGGTTTCCAGACCGGTTCTGAAGTTGACATCGGGATGTGTGGGAGGTATTCGCCTCCCGGCTTGATTGACGTGCCGATTCGCTTGGGGCCAAACCTGAAATCCGGGGGCGGGACACGCCGTTCTGCAGTTCGTTGACATGGAGGAAGCGGAATGAAGACAGGATTGTCTCGGGCGGTACGACTAGCGTGGATCGCGCTTAGTATCCTTCTGTTTGTGCTGATTGCTTCGATGGTCATGGCGAGCCTTGCGCAGCGTGATTTCGGACGCGTGAGCGTCAGCAATGTCCATTTCGACAATGCGAATGGCATCCTCATTCGGGCTAAACTCTACGTTCCCGTCGGTGTGGATGAACAGAATCCAGCTCCTGGCATCGTCTATCTGCACGGGTATCAGAACAACCGCGAGACCAGCGATCCTTACTGCATCGAGCTTGCAAGGCGTGGATTTGTCGTTCTCAACCTCGACACCATCGGGCGCGGCAACTCCGGGATACCGGGCGACCTGACGGACCCGGGATTTGACGAGACCTTTGGAGGACGCAGCGCATTAACCTACCTGCGAGATCTTTCCTATGTTGATGAAAGCCGCACCGCCATGATGGGCCACAGCCTGGGAGGGGAGATGGCGTACGCCATTGCTCTGGGAGATCCTGCACTGAGAGCGGTTGCCTTCTCCGGGTTTGCCTATCGGGAGGATGCATCTTTCAACAATCCCGCCAATATGCTGATGATTTTTGGCCGTTATGACGAATACCGCGGCCGGATGACATCCGCAGCCGACTTCATGACCGAGTGGATGGATTCGCCGCAGACGCAAGCTGTTATCCCGGATCCGGATCCGGAATTCGGCGTGACCTATGGGAGCTTTGCCGATGGCTCTGCGCGCCAAATCTATATGACGGAAACCACCCACGTGCGTGAATCGTTTGATGCGGGAGCGATTGCGACTGCAGTCGAATGGATGCGGCAAGCTCTCGAACCCGATTCTTCCTTCTGGATTCCACCCGAGGAGCAAATCTGGCCTTTAAAGGAGTACCTCAGCCTGTCGGCAATGATCGCGGGCATGGCCATGATTTTGCCTCTCAGTGTGCTACTCCTCTCAGCACCGTGGTTCCGGTCTTTGCGTCGGGATGATGAGTTTGAGGAGGCATACACCTGTTCGGCTGGCGAATGGCGAAAACATGCCCTCATCAATGGCGCGTTGATGCTGCTGTACCTGCCCCTCATCCTGGTCATTTTCGGCTTTCATGTCTACGTTGTGCGAATCGACAAGGTCTTCCCGATGATGATGGTCAATGGGATCGTCTTCTGGTTTGTGGTGATTAATGTCATCGGATATATCATCTTCCGGCGGTGGGCGAGGAAGCGCGGGATCGACCTGCATGACCTCGGTGTTTCTAGCGAGGCGGGTCGAATGAGCCTGCGCGGGATGCAAATGGGGAAAACCATCCTGCTTGCCCTCTTGTTGTTTGGTATCGTCTACGGCCTGGAGCACCTTCTTGAGAATCTTCTGCTGATTGATTTCCGCTACATCTTCCCCTTTGCAAGCGATTTCACCGGCTATCGATTCCTGATGTTCCTTTTGTACCTGCCCTTGCTCCTGATAGGGTTCCTGCAAACGGGGATCTTCCTGCATGGTCAAGTCCGCATCAAGCGGTCAACGAGTCTCGGGAGAACATTTCTCAAACGTACAGGGATGAACCTGCTTGCCATGATCATCCCTCTCCTGCTTCTGCTGGGGGCGCAGTATCTTCCTCTCTACGTCGCTGGTGTCATCCCATTCGTCGGGCCAGGCGGAGCCTTGGTAGGCTTTGTGATTAACCTGATCCACATCATCATCGTGCTGCTGATTGTCGTCCCCATGTCCACCTGGCTGTACGAGTGGACGGGCAGCATCTATCCCGGGGCAATCTTGAGTGCCTTGCTCGTGGCATGGATGTTTACCAGTTCCTCCGTCATCGCACCGATCCCCATCTAATCGAGGGGGACGTTGAGGAAATCGCTTTTGCCTGTTGCCTGCGTACATCTGACCGACGGTCAGATGCTGCACAAACAATACGGAGAGATCTGCCGGATCGATGCGCAGACCACGAGGTGTTGGTTTGGGCGGCACTGACGATGCCTGAACCGAAAAGCTCCGGTCTCGGCAGACCGGAGCTTTTTGATTCCTGAAATCAACACTCAGGGAAGAATCCGCGCGTCAGCGGGCATGCCTGCATGGAGACGTCCTTGCGGATCGTCCAATTCGATTCGGACTTCAAAAACCAGTTTGACCCGTTCCTCTTCGGTCAGCACGGTGCTGGGCGTGAATTGCGCTTCCTCCGCAATGGAGGACACAATGCCGGAGAAGTCTTCCTCAGGAAACGTGTCTACCTGGATTGCGACCTCGTCACCGATGGACAGGTTTGTGAGCTGCTCCTGCGGGATGAAAATGGTCAGGACGAGATCGTCCGGGTCCATCATCTGCAGGAGCGTTGTGCCTGCTGCGACTGTCTCGCCCGGCTGCACCAGGATGGCAGCGATGCGCCCGTCAATTGGCGCTGTGGGGGACATGCGCATCAGGACTTCACGGGCCAGCTGCAGCGATGCTTCTGCCTCGCGAACCGCAGCCTCCGCTGCGAGACGGGACCCTTCCGGGGCTCCGGCGAGCAGGAGCGCTTGCTGCGCTTCAGCAAGGTCGAGGTTGGCAGAGGCAACAGCCACATTCAGCTCCGCCGGCTGAAGCATGGTCTCAGGTGGATCGTATGGGTCGTATGCATCAACGAGGATGTCAAGTTCGGCCTGTGCCCGGATCATGTCTGTCTCAGCAGCGGCGACGGCTGCGTCCATTGCGGTGCGATCAACATTTGTCGGGTTTGAGGCGAGCATGCGGAGCTGTGCTCCGGCCGCATCCAATGCTGCCTGCGCCTGGTTAACCGCCTGCAGGATGCCGTCATCCTCGAGTTGAATCAGGATTTCGCCCGCGTCGATGTCCTGCCCTTCGCTGACGAGAACATCTGCGACCCGTCCGTCATACAGGGTCATGATGGAATAGTTTTTTCCCTCAATGAAGCCGGTCGCTACCAGGGGTTCAGCGCCATCCGGGTTGTTCCCGCAGGCTGATAGAAGCAGGATGAAAGCGATCCATCCTACGAAGCATAGTCTTCTCATGATTCCACCTCGAACAGGACGACAGCCGATAATCCGGGTTTCAGACGGTTATCGGGGTTGGGAATGTCAATCTCCACAGCATAGACAAGGATGACGCGTTCACCGGGTGTTTGCACATTGCGGGGTGTGAATTCGGCTTCATCTGCCACATGAACGACCCGGCCAGAGAATACCTCGTCGGGGTAGACCGGCGTGGTGATCTCGACGGTTTCGTTGATCGATGCCACGCCCAGATCGCTTTCCGGGAGGTACACGGTCAGAGTGAGCGTATCGGTATCTGCAAGGGCTACAACCGGCCATCCCGGCATTGCCGTTTCACCAGGCTCCTGGTAAAGGGCAAGCACCACGCTGTCCATCGGGGCCTGCAGAGTCTGGGAATCAATGGCGGCATCCAGGCTGGCGAGTTCAGCCCGGGCGGCATCAACCACGGCCTGAGCCTGTGCGATGGCGTCAGGATCACCCCCGTCTTCAAGCTCCTCAAGCGCGGTCTGCACAGCGAGCAGGTGCGCTTCTGCCGTGTCAACCGCCGCCAGGGCGGCGCGCTCGCGTTCATCAAAGCCCGTCATGCCGGGCGAGTCCTGAATATCCTCAAGCTGGTATTCGGCAATCTCAAGAAGTGCCTGCGCTTGCGCCTCTGCTGCTTCGGCGACCTGCACTTCCTCCGGCCTTGGGGCGTTCTGGAGGTCGCTTAGCAGAGCTTCCGCAGCGTCCACGCGAGCCCGGGCTGCCTCGCGCTGCAAGGTCAAGAGCGTGCTGTCGAGAACAGCAATCACATCTCCTTCGTGGACCAGGTCGCCTTCTTCGACGCGGAATTCCTGGACGGCGCCCCCTTGCAGGCTGCTCAGGTAGCGAGTGTCGGCTTCGAACAGCCCCGATATGGTGTAGCCGCCTATGGCAGGTTCAGCCAGGCCGAGTTCGACCAATACCGCATTTCCCTGTTCGGGCAGCGCGACGAAGAAGGCTGCGATAATGAGAAGCAGGAGTATCGCGCCGAGAACGGGTATCCATTTCTTCATCGAGGTACCTCAACTTTCCAAACTCATGTGCTGTGTCTCGCGCATACAGGCAATAAAGACATCTTCTAGCGACGGTTCAATAGGATCGATCGCATCGATTGGGATGTTCTGAGACAAAAGCGTTGCCCGGACGCGCTCGATGGTGAAGGACGATGTCGCACCGATGGCGTGGATGCAGCTTCCAAAGAGTGACGCATCACGCAGGGGGATGTGCCCGGCGCTTCCCGCATCCCGCAGCGCAAGCAGGGCAGCCTCTGGATGGGGTGTCTGAATTTCCAGGACCGGCGCGTCCAGAAGGTTTGCCTTGATGGCTTGTGGCGTTCCCTGAGCAATGATCCGCCCGCGTTGAATGAGCGCAAGCCGGTGGCAATGCTCCGCCTCGTCCATGTAATGCGTCGTGATGAAAACCGTGATCCCGCTTTCGGCAAGTTCGTAAAGCAGGTCCCAGAACGCGCGCCGCGAGACAGGATCGACACCGGCAGTTGGTTCATCCAGGAAGACCAGTTCAGGGCGGTGCAGGATGGCAGCGCTGAGCGACAATCGCTGTCGCCATCCACCCGATAAATCGCGTGTGAGAGTTCGTTCACGGCCGCTCAGGCCTGAGGAGCGGATCGCTTCCTGGATGCGCTGCTCCAGGTGTTGATTGACCAGCCCGTACGAACGACCGTAGAAGCGAAGGTTCTCCAGCACTGTGAGATCGTTATACAGGCTAAAGCGCTGGGACATATAGCCAATACGAGGCCGGATGGCGGAGGGGTTGGTGGCAACTGGAATGCCGGCGACCTCAACATGCCCCTCGCTGGGTGAGAGGAGACCGAGCATCATGCGGATAGATGTGGTCTTTCCCGAACCGTTGGGACCCAGAAAGCCGAAGATTTCGCCGCGTTGAACGTCGAAGGATATGTGATCAACAGCCGTGAAATCGCCGAAGCGTTTGGTCAATTCAAGGGCATGGATGGCTGGTTTCTTATTCATCGTCATAACTCTAGTTCAGCGCACGACGGACATAGCGGATGGACAGCGAGAGGATGATGCTCCCCAGGAGCACCAGCGCAAGCACATGCGGCCATATCGCCTCCACCCCGACGCCCTTAAGCAGGACGCTTCTAAAGATGCTGAGCCAGTGATGAGCCGGGACAAGGTTGGCAAACAATTGCAAGGTGGGAGGCATGGATTCGACAGGTGCAGCGTAGCCGGTGAACAAGAAATCCGTCATTCCCACCAGCATGACAAGAAGGAAGGCCTGATGCTGCGTTCGCGAGATGACAGAGATGACAAGGCCTTTCCCGAGCTCCACGAATAAGTAGGCGAAGGCAATCACGAGGAGGAGTGCAAGCGAACCGCGAACCGGAACGCCAAAGGCAAAGTGCACCATGGTGAGCATGAGAAGGAAATCAACGAACGCGATGATGATCGCAGGAATTGCTTTGCCGATGATGATTTCAATCGAGCGGAAGGGCATCACCAGAAGCTGCTCGAGTGTTCCCAGTTCTCGTTCGCGCGAAAAGGACAGGGCAGCAAAGGTGAGCACGGTAAACTCCAGCATGAGGGCGAGTTCAGCAGGCGTTGTATACAACGCCTCGCTCAACGCCTCGTTGAACCAGACACGGATGCTGGGGGCGAATCCCTGGAGGGAGTCCGCTGGAAGCCCCATCCGCTCGAGAGCGATTCGTTCGTTGATACGGCTTGCGAGACCATCGACTGCACGACGCGCACTGAGTGCGGCTACGCTCTCGGCGCCGTTCAGGAGGACCATCAATTCCGGCGTGCCCGATGGATCGGAAAGTTCTGTCTCATAGCCATTGGGAATGATGACTGCTGCATTGATGTCACCCCGGTCCATGCTGAGTTCAACGTCGTCGAGGCTGTCGGGGTAGCCGACCACCGTAAATGTGGTCGTGTTCTCAAGGGCTTCGACGAACTCCCTGCTGGCGGCGCTCTGATCACGGTCGTAGACCATCATCGGCAAATTGGTGATGGGGCGCGAGGTCGCATACCCCACAAGCAGCAGTTCCAGCGCACCTCCGAAAAGCATGAACACCGGCAGCCACCAATCCCGTCGGAGGTGGATGAATTCCTTGATGATGAGCGATCCAATTCGTGCAATCATGCCAGCTTCTTCTTGAAGAATAGCGCAGCCGCACCGGTGAAGGTGCAACCGAGCGCGAATAGTCCAGCAGCGTACGGCCACAGAGCCGCAAGACCCATTCCTGTAATGAAGACTCCCCGGGTGATGATGGCGTAGTGTGATCCGGGCAGGATCAAGGCTTCAAGGCGTGCAATGGAGGGCATCGAGGAGAGCGGGAAGAAAACACCGGTGAGGAAGAAACCCGGGAAGAACATCGCCAGCATGGAAAGCGCCAGCGCGGCCGCCTGGGTGTGGAGAAAGACTCCGATGAGGGCGCCAAGACTGAGGAGCGCAAAGAAAAATACAGCAGAGAGCCCGAGGAATAGAGCGAAATTACCATGGAAGGGCACATGGAACCATGTCATGGCAATTACCGAGGTCAGGATGGTATTCAATAAACCCGTGAGGACATACGGCCCCATCTTCCCGAGCAGCAGTTCAGCGCGGCCGATCGGTGTGGCGAGGAGCTGCTCGAAGGTTCCGTGTTCGCGCTCGCGTGCAAGTGTGAGGGCGATGGTCATCCCCGGCACCCCGAGCACCATGGAAATCAATCCCGGGATGATGTCGACACTCGATTTCAAATTGGGGTTGTACCAGGAGCGAACATGGATCTGCACAGGGTTCAGCGCGGCGGCGGCATCGGGTGCGAAGTGCTCCTCCAGCAGGGCAAGGGCAAAGCCCTCCGCACGCATGGCAATCTGTTCCACTGCATAGCCGCCGGTTTCCGGTTCGGTGCCGTCAACGATGACTTCGATCGGCATGCCCCGCAGCGCAAGCATGTCCTGCTCAAATCCGGAGGGGATGATGATTGCGGCATGAACGGTGCCGTCCAGCAGCAGCGGCTCGAGCGCGTCGAAGTCGTTGACGTGCGCAACCAGGTCAAGATCATCGCCAAGCGTGACCTGCTGAATGAACCTGCGGGAGGTCGGGGTGTGATCGAGATTGAGGACGGCAAGCGGAACGTCCTTGATTTCCGCCGTGACGGCATAGGTCATCATCAAGAGCAGTGCGACTGGCGTGAGGAGCACGAGGAACAGCGTGGCGCGATCACGGAAGATGTGACGGATTTCCTTAAGGGTAACAGCCCAGATGCGGCGAAGGGACATGATCAGTTCAGCCCCCTGATGAGTGAGATGAAGGCTTGTTCCATGCGCACGGGTGCGCGCCGCAGGCCGGCCGTGGTGATACCTGCCTGGTTGAGCGAAGCTTCAAGTTGAGGGATGCGCCGTTCGGCGTCATCCAGGAACACCTGCAGGGTCTCACCGTAGGTCTGCAGTTCAAGCACACCGGGCATCGTGTCAAGCAGCTTGACTGCGGCACGCCAATCCGAAGGTTTCAATTCAACGAGATCGCCGGCGAGGTGTCCCTTGATGTGCGCTGGCGTGTCACACATCATCAGTTTGCCGTGGAACATCAGGCCCACACGCTGGCAGCGTTCCGCCTCGTCCATATAGGGCGTGCTCACAAGGATGGTTGTTCCGCCGAGATGCAGTTCCGTGAGGATGTCCCAGAATTCGCGGCGGGAAACCGGATCCACCCCGGTGGTCGGTTCGTCGAGCAGCAAGAGGTCTGGATGATGAATCAGGGTGCAGGCGAGGGCGAGTTTCTTCTGCATTCCGCCGGAGAGGTGCATGGCGCGTCGGTCCTGGAAGGCCTGTAAGCGGGCGAAGGAGAGAGCGTGCTCAAGGCGCTGCGGCCGGATGTCTCCCATGACGTCGAACAGGTCAGCGAAGAATTGAAGGTTCTCCAGAACGGAGAGTTCACCATACAGACTGAACTGCTGTGCCATGTACCCCACGCGCGGTTTCACAGCTTCTGCCTCGTGCCGCAGATCATACCCGGCGATGTGCGCCTCCCCCGATGTGATGTCAAGCAAGCCGGCAAGCAGCCGGAGCGTCGTGGTCTTCCCGGCACCGTCAGGGCCAACGAGCCCGAAAATCTCGCCCCGCTTGATATCGAGAGAAAGATCCGAAACCGCGGCGTTTTTCTTGAATCGGCGCGTGAGACCGCAAGTGCGGATCATGATGCCGTCATCGGCTGGACGCGGTGGAGACGCAGGGGCATCCATCCCGTTCGACTACGCCGGTTTCCTGATCAGACGCATGACCCACAGGGCGAGGATTGCACCCATGGGCGGTTCAAGCAGGGCGGCCACGAATCGCAGGGTGCCCTCAATGTTGATCAGCGGGAGGATGTACCAGTCGAAAAGCCCAACGAGGATGGCTGAGACGACGGCGACGACGTAGTCCATGGTGGCTCCATACGGCCGGTAGCCTTTCCAGATGGGATCGGCGACCGCGCCGATGAGTAAGCCGATGACAATCCAGATTGCAGCAAGAATGACGATGGTCATGAAACGCCTCCTTCAGGCGATTTGCCGGGTACATTGCGTGTGTCACGAATGCCGTCCATCAACAGGTCAAGCGTATGGGCTGCGGCTTCCTGCAGGTCGATATGAATGGGCTGCACTATCCAGAGGAAGAACAATCCTTCGATGGCGGATATCACGCCGAGTGTGACGGCGTTCACGTCGGTGTCCGGACGAAATTCCCCTCTCTGAACACCCTGCTGCATCAATTCGACGATCATGCTGTGGTAGCAGGTGTAATAGGATTGCAGGGATTGGCGAAGCGCCTCGTCGCGAATGCCGCGTGCGTAGAACTCATACATGACGGGGACGAGGTCCGACATGGCGAGGAACGCATCGACGAGGGTGGAGGTGTATATGCGGATGCGCGCTTCGGCACTGGCTTCGCTCTGGACCATCTCTTCCAGTTCTTGCATGTCGACCTGGAAGAAATCGTCGAAAAGGGTGTTGATGATGTCGTCTTTGCTCTTGAAATACCAGTAGAGTGCGCCTTTGGACAGCCCCGCTTCTGTGACGATGTCGTCCATGCGCGTCTCGTCGATCCCTTTGCGGGCGAACACCGTCCTGGCGGCGATGAGGATTTGCTGGCGTCGTTTGCGAGTGCGTTTGTTCTGGTCGCTCACAGTAGACTGACCGGTCGGTCTAGTCGAGTATAGACCGAGAGGAAGGGATGAGTCAAGTCGTTCAACGGCCGCTGCCGACTTGAACCTTGCCGAATTGCATGAAACAAGGGATACTCTGCCCTGTGCGGGACGCGCATGCCCTCGCTTGAGTGGACTCTGCCCGCCAATGCTCGCAAGGATGAGGTGAGGATGTACTCGGTCAATGAGATTTCGTTCGGTGATGCACGCCGGATCCTGCGCTACAAGCAAGAGGGTGTCTACGGCGCTGCGTTCAACATTAAGGGATTTGACTACGCCTGGCTTGTCGCTGCGCGACAGTGGAAGCAGGGCGAGCGCGTCCTCGATGTGGGCGCCGGCTATTCCAATCTGCCGATGCATCTCCATGAAACCTATGGATGCGACACATGGGTCGCCGACGATTACGGCATGGAAAGCGAAGAGGCGTTCTGGACACGTGGCAAGCGCCCCCGGCAGCACGTCGAGAATCACCCCGAGATCCATTTCGCCCTGGAACGCCTCGGAGATCCAGCCGCATCCAGCCTCGATCCCGGCTCCTTCGACGTCATCGTGAGCGCGTCGGCGCTCGAACATGTTCCCCCGCCGCTCGTGGAAGATGTCTGGCGGCATATGGATCTGCTGCTCAAGCCCGGCGGCGAAATGCTCCACGCCATCGACCTCAAGCTCCCCACGCACAGGGGCATGCTGTCCGTGATGAAGGGTCTCGCGCTGGACCTGGCTTCCCCGCTTGTGCCCGCCTCCTACCGGCTTGAAAATGTCTTCTTCACGCCGCGCACCTATTTGAAAGCCGTCTCACGGGCGTTGCCGGTTCGTTTCTCGGATCTCCCGCGCAACTTCTCCATCCCGTCACTGGTGCTGGATCCGACGATCGTTCTTGAACCCCTTGACTGGGCCTACAACCGCATGCGTGAGGGAAGCAGCGATGTGCCGATCATGCGGGTTGCGACGCTTCTCATCCACCTCACGAAAGCTGATTAAGACCGCCATCATATGGTGAGGGAGGTTCCACCGGTGGTTTCCTACCCGTTTCCGCCCCCGCTGCACGGTTTTCTGCAGCTCTGCCAGCGCATTGCCGGAAGGCCAACCGACGAGGAGCCGCTCTATGTGCTCGATTGCGGTGCAGGCGGCCCACGTCCGCCGTTGGCGCTGTTTGTTGAACACGGATATTCTGCCACCGGTGTGGACATCGACCCGGAGCGGGTCGACCTCGCCAGGGAGGCAGGGCGCGCGGCAGGCCTTGACTTTGATATCCGCACAGGGGATATGCGCGCATTGCCCTTTGACGACAGGACCTTCGATGCTGTGTATGAGTTTTATTCGCTCTGCCATCTTTCGCGGAAGGACCATCCCGTTGCGATTGGCGAAATGAGGCGGGTCTTGAAGCCAGGTGGATTGGGCTTCCTCGGTTTCATGGGCAGGGCATCGTGGCCGCTGTTCGGGAAAGAGACCGGACGGGGAGAAATCGTATTCGAGGAAGGCGGCGAGGATGTGCTGCACAGCATCTTCGACGAGGATGAAGCGGATGGTTACTTCGAAAGCTGGGACATCCTCCAGAAGGACACCATCGTGCAGCGCCGGCTCCACCACTGGCGTGATACCTCCAGCGATGATTGGAACGCGCTTTACGACCCAGGACGGATGGACATTTCTCACAGCGCATGGAACGAAGCGTATAGCGCGCGTCTGGAGCGTGTGAACTATACGCATTACTTTTACACGGTTCAAAAACCAGAGAGCGTCTGATTCACTCGGTCACATAGACCGAGTAGGGGGAAAACGTGGCCAGCAGTCTGTACCCGGAATGTCGTTCCAGATCGGCGGGAAGCGTGGAGAAGATGGCGCAGGGTTCGAACGAGGGATCCTCGTAGCTCTCCAGTGCGCCTTCCGCGTTGATGGCTTCAATCCGTGCAGTGATCCCCGCTTCGTCAAAAAACCACCACAGCGGAAACTCATAATCATGGGAGTCGATCTCCAGACCGACATCCCTGCAGCCGGATTCGATGAGGATTTGCGCTGCCTCGCGATAGGGTTCCCGCAGATCCGTGCGATTGGCGAAGAGCACGACGAAAGCAGGTTCCTCCAGGATGGAATCAGACATGGTGGTGGGTTTCATCCCGATCAGCGGACGCGAGCGATTGAGGAACAGCCATGGGATGGAAGTCAGGACCAGCACCAGGGTGATGAGGGTTGGGACGATCCCGGACGTGCGTTCCTCCAGTGGGTTGAAAGCGATGCCAAACAGTGGTGCGAACGCGGCCAGGAAGGTGATGTGATGACGCGCGGCATAGGGGAAGACATCGATCACGGCGCCGAACACGAGGAAGGAAGCGATGACCGCCACCAAATATGCCCTCAGCTTGCGCTGGCTTCGCAGCGAAGAATTCACGGCGATGATGAGTGTTGAGGCGAGGACCGCGATGAAGTGCAGCGGGTTGCCGGCCAGGTCCTCATGGTTCCAGGACCATATTCGAAGGTAGCTGCCGTCCTCGACCCGGAGCAGCGCGCGGAACGCTGTCAGCCCGCGCTCGATCCACGCGTTGAACCCCTCGAAGGGCGTGATGAAATTCAGGAAGATGTGGTCCACGCTGTTAACAATCCATTGCAGGGGGTTCAGGGATAGTACAGCGGCGGATTCCAGAAATGTGGATGGGGCAAATAGACGACCGAAGGTTGTTATGTTTCTTGAGAAGTATCCAGTTGTGATGATGAGGAAGATGGATGTCAAGATCAATCCATGTTTCAGGGCAGGAAGGAAGCCGCGCTTGCGAAGATACGTAATGGCATACCAGATAAGGAAAGGCAGAGCATAGGGATAGAAGGTGTGTTTCGAGAGCGCTCCTGCGCCGATTGCGCATCCCATCGCGATGAGTTCAAGCCGGGTCAGGGATCGTCCCGCGCCCAGTGTGACAAAGTAAGCGGTGGCGAGCAACCAGACTGTTGCTACGTAATCCGTTTGCGTACTCGAGGCCTGGAGGATGCCCATGGGAATGGCTGCTGCAAACAAAACGGCGATAGCCTGCGATTTCCACGTACCCCCTAGTAAGTCCACAATTGCTGCAACAGCAACCAGCGAAATGAGCATGCTCACCCACTGCATGAGATTGCTGCTCTGAATTTGCCCTGTCAATAGGAATAAATGCAGGATGGATACTTCCGGGTAGATGGGCATGTAGAGTTGGGGCGTGTAACTCGTTGCGTAATGTTGAAGGGTGCCATTTTGAATCCAATGGTGCATGCGAGGCAGATGATAGAGAAGCGAGTCGATGGTATTCGGGGTGGCGTTGAGAGCGATGACGAGGGTTGCCCCGGCGATCAGGAGCAGTCCGGTTGCGGTGATCCCCGCTGCCGTCCGGTCCTTCCATCCGGAAAGGTTAAACTGGATGGAGGGCAGCTTAACGCCCCGAAGGACGAGCGCGGCGGTTGTCAGGAGGGCAAGTGCCGCCCAGACGGCGGTGATACCTCCTTTTCCGATCAGGTGGAATACACCCAGCAGTTCCGTTGCCAGGATGGTCAGGGCGCCCAGCAGCGACCAGGCAATCATCACGGCTGGCAGGAGCCGCGGGCGGGGTTCGCCCCTGGATAGCTCCCTGACAAGGAGGAGGACGAGTGCTGCAAAGGTGATGGCGGGAAGAAGGATCAGCATAACCAGAATGCCCCGGTGGACCCGTTAACGTCGGATGGACATACTATACCGCATCCCGCGCATCCCACGCTCGCGTTTGTGGGAGCATCGCCATGATGTGGCTATAATACGTGGTAGCGGATGGTGGGCGGCAAGGACAACTGGTATGACGAAGATCATCACCTGCGCGTTGTTCTTCAGGAGATGCGATGGCTGACCGAAAACGAATCTGGCTTGCCTCGGCGCTGCTGATGGTGTCTGTGCTGATAGCTGTCTTGCAGGGTCAGCAAGTGCTGAGCAGGATAGCGCATCAGGCAGTGGCGAAAGTATGGGTGAATCGATCGCTGGACGCCATTCTGCGCGGTGCGGATTCAGCCTACGGCGAATCCTTCATGCAGGATGTCGATGCGATGCGCACAGAAATCCCGGAGGATGCACGTGTCGTGCTCCTGCTGCATTCGGGCTTGCACCAATTTGATTCGGTGTATTTCATGCAGTACTTTCTCTTCCCCCGAGAAATCCTCACCTGCGGGGATGAGACGATCGAGGATTGCCTTGTTACGATGAGCGACGAGACCACGTATTTCCTCGATGCATCCGGGCATACTGGAGAGATGGAGCATTCATTGACTTCATGTGTTCTCCGTGATGGACTCACGCTGCTGAGCGTAAATGCTTGCAGGAGTGTGCCGTGATGCTTCTCCTCGACATTCTCATCTGTTCTTTCTATATTGCGCTTGGGGCCGCGATGGCGATTGCGCTGTTGAGCACGTGGTCGCTGGTGGACGTTCTCAGTCTCGGCCTGGGCCTGGGAGCGGGTCTGCATGCGCTGCTTCTATTCCTCGTCTCGCTCGCTGGACTTCCCCTTTCCAGCATGACGGTTGCGGCAAGCCTAGTCCTTCTCTTCCTCCTTGCTGTTGCTTCCGCAGTCTGGCGTGTGCGGCGCGGCCGATCGCGTCGCTTGTCTGTGGAATATCTCCGACAGGCCACTCCGGGAAGTTATCTCGTGTCCGGTATACTGGTTTTACTGGTCGCAGGTGCGTTCATCCTCTCTGTTGGTATGGCGTACTATGATTGGGACAGTGTGGCTATCTGGGCGATTAAAGCGTATGGTATCGCGAAGGAAGGCTCCGTCTACGCGGCATCTCATTACGGGAACACCGGTTCGGCATTTCCCTTGAATATCCCCTTGCAGATTGCCGTATTCCGTATTCTTGACGGCGATGTTTTGCCGGGTTCAAAAATCCTCTTCCCACTGTACTTCGGCTCGCTGCTGCTGTTCATCATCCGCTTCATGCGCAAGCGCGGAATGCCCCTGCTGCCGTCGGCTCTGGGGGCGCTGCTGCTCGGGACGACACCCATCTTCTTCCATCATGCGACGGTGGGATATGTGAACCTTCCTACAACATGGTATCTCGCCGTTGGAGGCATGATCCTGATGGATGGTGTTGAGGGGAACGACCTTGGAGCAGTCGGTCTTGCGGGATTGCTGCTGATGCTCGGGGTATGGACGCGGCCGGAGGGCATCATTCTGTGGGCAGCGTTGATTGCTGCTGTGCTGCTCGCATCGAGCTTCAAGAGCCATCGCGGGCTTCGCTGGATTCCGGTTGTTGCAGCCCCGCTTCTTTTCCTGCTGCCGTGGTTCATCTTCATGCAGGGGACCTATGTCCCTCAGGAAGAGTACGAGGTATCCCGGCTTGCACTCCAGGGTTTGCTCCGGGGTGATGTGCGCTGGACAGCGTTCGTGACGATCGCACGATTCCTGGCGGGACAGGTGCTCCGCTACAGGGATTTCGGGTGGTTGCTGCTGCTAAACGGTGCTGTTGTTCTGATCGGGTTCCGGCCCGGGCGGCTTAGCAGCGAGTGGTTGTACCGGACGTTATTCCTGGCGACACTGTTCCTGGGCCTTGCAGTTGTGGGGATCCACTATACGTTTGCGTATTCACCTAAGGGGATGGAGCATGTCTATACCATGCTGAGTAATGCCTTTAACCGCGTGTCTATGCCGGTGGTTGTGACCCTTACGTTGTTGGCTATGGAGACCATCCGTCCGCTCTGGAAAGAACGCATGGCGGCGTAGAATTTCTTCCTATTCCAATCCGCCCATCTGCGCGGCTTTGGCTTGCAGCGCATTGGACGCGTCCTGAAAAACCATCTCCATACTGCTTCCGCTGGCGGCTTGCGCCGCAGCAATCACAGCGCCCTCCACCATCGGGCCCGGGCAGAGACGAACGCGTCCCCGCGTGGAATCGGGCAGGAATTCCAGCGCCTGCACGACCCCGATGACGGAGCTGCCGACGTCCGTGAAGACAAGTACCCCGTCTTCCGAATCCACCTCCTGGATGGCTTCGGCGATGGCGATGGGATTGCTGCCGAAGGGGCTGTCCGGGTCGCCGGTTCCGCCAACAGGAGCGATGGGTACGCTCCCTCTTGACATGAGATCGGCAACTTCCTTGACCGCACTGGCCAGGGTCATGCTGTGGGCGGCGAGCACAATCCCAATCATCGCTAAGACCTCCTATCCGGCGTCATCCTCAAGCGAGTCGAGGAGGGAATTCAGAATGAGGTACGAGGATGTCGCACCGGGATCCTGGTGACCTGCGCTGCGTTCGCCGAGGTAGCTGGCGCGGCCCTTCTTCGCCACCAGGGGGATGGTGGCGTGCATGCCCTCTTGCGCCGCCTGGGCCGCGTCCTGCAGGGCACTGGTGAGGGTCTTCCCATCCGCCCTGGCCTTTTCAAGCGCTTCAAGAGCCGGCTGGAGGGCGTCGACCATGGTCTTGTCGCCGGGCTGGGCTTTTCCCAGGGTGAGGATGCCCTCAACGCCGGCCCGCAGGAGTGCGACCAGATCGGGGGTTTGCAGTTCATCCTTCCCGGAGACAGCGTTTGACGCACGCAGGAAGAACGTTCCATAGAGCGGTCCCGAGGCGCCGCCGACGCTCGAGATGAGCGCCATGCCGGTCTTCTTGAGAATGCTCGCGATCGTCTCCTCGGCAAGCTCCGGCAGGAGAGAAGCGACCTTCTTGAACCCCCGGTCCATATTGATGCCGTGGTCCGCATCACCGATTTCGGCATCGAGTTCAACGAGGTAGTCGCGGTTCTCTTGCAGAACAGCTGCTGTATTCGAAAGCCAGGATAAGACCACGTTACGGGTTATGGTTTCGGCCATGGAGGGTTTGCTCCTCATCCTTGTTCGTTATTGCAGGATGTGCCTGATGGTTTACATCCCCCAGCGAAGTGCAGGGGTCAAGACGGGTGTATCCCACAGTTCGAGCATTTCGTCATCGGCGCGCAGCAGAGAGATGGAAATCCCCTGCATTTCGATGGATGTGATGTAGGGGCCGATGAGGCTGCGGGCGATGTGGATGCCTTTGCTCGCGCAGACCTCCTCCAGTTTCGCGTAGGCGATGTAGAGTTCGGATGAGGGTGTGCCTCCCATGCTGTTCACAAGGGCGATCATCCGGTCACCTTTGTGGAAGGGCTCGTTGACGATCGTCTTCTCCACCCAGGTGTTCTCGTCGGGGTCCCAACTGCGCGCGGTGCGCTCATAGCGGGGATCTTCGAGGAGTGCGGTGGTCATTCCACCGATAAGTTCGTCTGCTGGAAGGATGGGGCGACGTTCACGTCCCGGTTCGCCATGGATGCCGATGCCGAATTCGATTTGATCCTCGGGAAGGTCAAAGGTGGGTTTGCCATGCTCCGGAACCGTACAGGCGGTCAGGGCGACACCAATGCTGCGTCCGTTTTCGTTAATGCGGCGGCAAAGTGCGGCAACAGATTTCAGATCCTGACCGGCACGGGCTGCCGCACCGCAAATTTTCTCCGCGAAGATGGTCACACCCATCCCGCGCCGTCCCTGGGTATACAGGCTGTCTTTCACGGCGATGTCGTCATCGATGGTGACATTGGTCACGCGGTGACCCTCTGCGGCAGCCATTTCGACGGCCATCTCGAAGTTCATCACATCGCCGCTGTAGTTCTTGACGATGAACAGGACCCCCTCGCCGCCGTCCACAGCCTTTGCCGCTTCCAGCATCTGATCCGGCGTGGGGGACGTGAATACATGGCCGGGACATGCCGCGTCGAGCATGCCTTCGCCGATGAAGCCGGCATGCAGCGGCTCATGGCCGCTTCCCCCACCGGAAACGATGGCGACCTTGCCAGCAACCGGGGCCGCGGCAGCGGTGACATAGATGGGGTCGAGGTGGACGGATACCAGGTCGGGGTGGGCGGCTGCGAAACCTTTCAGACTCTCCTGGACAACATCAGCGGGATTGTTGATGATTTTCTTCACGCGATTTCCTCCGGAGTGGTTCTCTGCGCGTTGCGCAAACGTTTTACTTAAAGATCGATGCAAATGTATCACGCTGGCGTTGAAGAGGCAAACAGGACTTGATGGCAATGTCCATTTCGAGAATCGCACCAAAGGCATCTTTCAGCCAGTTCGTGGTCATTTACGCATTTTTCCGGCGCGGATACGTCGGTTCGGTGCCATAATAGTCGTATGTCATCGACAGACAGGTACCTAGAGAGATGTCGTCGGATGGCGGGTAGGAAGGAGAGAGGACATGACTGTGAAACGACGAATCGATCGAACATCGAAAGCAATGGGGTTGCTGTCTCTGCTTCTGGCACTGGCGATCCTGGTGGCAGGATGCAATTTTCCCCCACCGACGCCAACAGAAGTGCCCCCTGCGGAAGAGCCCGGTCCAGAGGAACCCGTTGATGAGCCTGATCCGGCTGAACCGATAGAAGAACCTGAGCCGGAGCCCCCCGCGTCTGAACTCATCCCGGTCGACGATACCTGGAACCGATATGTGAACCATGCGCTTGGTTTTGAAATGCTGGTTCCCACCACCATGGTGCTTGGCCATGCCGGCTGCTATTGGAATGAGGCGGACGGTGACCATTCCTATCGTCCACAAGCCGGGCTTGTACCGGTGGCAATCTTTGAGGCAGGTGACCGGGTATACATCACCCATGAACGTTACTCGGTTCTCACGGAGGAGACCGAGGAAGGTGGCCGGCATTATTACGGTGGATGCGAAGAGCGGGAGATGAGCCTCGAACTCGTTCAGGCTGGCGAATTTCCCATTACGTCCTGGGAAATCACCTCTCGACATGTTGAGTCGGAAGAGGACCTCGTGGCGATTGTCCATGACGTGTACGGCGAGGCGTGCGGGCTGGGTGAGATTGTCCCGGTCGAGGGAACAGACTACTCGCGTGTCGGGGTCGCTTCCGACGGCCTTCCCATGGAAGAGACAGAATGCTTTATGAACTACATGTATTACTTCTATTACCACGCAGGATTTGAGCGAGCCGTCACATGGCCCTTTGGACAGGCCTACTCGTTCTACTCCGATGTGAACTATATGGAAGAGCCGTATGACATGCAGATGCTCGAGAGCTTTGACTTTCTCGCCGACTCCTGATAGATTTCCCGCGTCATCACAGGCATGGGCGCTCTTCATGAGCGCCCATGCTTTGGTTATGCTCCCGGGATTTGATGTGGAATTTCCTTTCGGGAAGGGACATCTCTCCCTGTAGGACTTCATTTTGCGTGCACTACAATGGGGGCATTGGTGCACCTGGCTTCGATCGAGGAGGTACGATGCTGAAAAAACTTGCCGCAGTTGTTGTACTCGGGCACGGGCTTATCCATCTGATGGGCTTTGTCGTCCAATTCCAACTAGCAGACATTGAAGGGCTGTCCTACACCACGCAGGTGCTGGACGGCATGGTCGATGTTGGCGCCGGGGGAGCGACAGCGCTGGGTATCCTCTGGCTGCTTGCGGCTCTCGCCATGATGGCGGCTGCAGCAGGCCTCTTTTTCGATGCCGCCTGGGAGCGAAAGGTCCTCCTCGGCGCCGTGTTGCTGTCGATTATCGTCACCCTTCTGGGTTGGCCTGACTCACGGTTCGGCGTATTGGTGAACTTCATCATCCTTGGCGCTCTCATTGTCAGGAAGCCGGCGCAGGTGGGCGTGGCATAGTGTGTCCCGCGTTTGAAACCAATGAGGATGCCTTTGAGGAGCTCCTGACATCCTGTACTGCGGCACGGGTGCTGGACGTGGCGACAGGGCGTGGTCACTTCCTTGAGTGGATCATGGATACATTGAGGGGTACAGGAACGGCTGTCGCCATTGATCACCAGATGTCCGCCCTTGCTTCCCTCCAGAGGAACAGTCCAGAGGGTGACATGCTGCCGGTGCAGATGGACGCCGTAAGGCTTGCCTTCTGCGATGAGGCGTTCGACCTTGCCTGCATTTCACATTCGCTCCATCACATCTCTGATCCTCAAGGCTGTCTCCGCGAGATGATCCGTGTCCTGCGACCGGGCGGGATGCTCATCGTCAGAGAGATGTATGCCAATCGGCAGCACGGTCCGCAGCAAACCCATGTCGATCTCCATCACTGGTGGGCGGCCGTTGATACTGCACGCGGCGTATCGCACCGCAAGACCTACCCGCGCGATGACCTTGCAGCGTTGTTCAAGGACATGGAACTCCCGCGTGTGCGTATGTTTGACTTTGCCGCACCCGAAGGGGATCCGCACGAACCCGCGTTACTGGAACAACTCGACGGGATTATTGACCGATACGAAGACATGGCCGGTTCACTCGAGAATGGCCGCGAACTGCAGGAGCGGGGAGAAGAACTGCGGGAGCTTGTTCACCGCATCGGCTTTCAAAGTGCAGCCCAGCTCGTGATGGTGGGTTGGGTAGAAGGGCGTACTCCTCACAATTCTCACATAAATCCACCATCCTGATTTAATCCACTTCTGGGAAGATGGACACCAGTTAATGGTATCTTCGTGTGAGGTGGACTGGTGAAGAACAAAATTTTCTGGGTTGTTGACGCCGTATTGTTCCTCGGTTTTCTAGCCTCGTTTCAACTGGAATGGACGGGCCTGGTTGCTCACGAATGGCTCGGGGCGGCAATCATCCTGCTCGCGTTGGCGCATCTCCTCCTGCACTGGTCGTGGGTGACCGCTGTTGCCGGACGCCTGATGCGAGCGAGAACGGGACGGTCGGGCGCGTACTTCTTCCTCGATAGCATCATCCTGGTCGGTTTCCTGATCATCAGCATTTCCGGTCTGGTCATGTCCAGTTGGCTGAATCTTACCCTTTCGAACTACGACGCCTGGCGACAGCTTCACATCATCACATCGGCCGGGACATTAATCCTCATCGCCGCAAAAATCATTGCGCACAGGCGCTGGGTGGTCTCGATCCCCCGCAAGTGGCGCCCACAACGGGCAGTCGCCGGGCACTTCGGCCCGGTCAATCAACGGCGCAACCGGTTGGCGCAGGAGCGGCGCGACTTTCTAAAATTGTCGGGTGTGCTCGGTGCTTCTGTTATGCTCGGTATGCTTGGCGTTGTTCGTGCGGAGCGACGCCTGCTGGCGAGCACGGACGAAGAGCCAAATGTGCAGACGCTGTCGGATGCCGGCGATCAACAGGCTTTTGCAGCCACCGCAACGCCAGAACCGACCAGTACTGCCGGGCCGACGGCGGCAGTCAACGAGTCAGCAGCGCTGGTCTCTGACGAGACCGATTGCACGGTTCGCTGCCATCACGGCTGTTCCTACCCGGGCCAGTGCCGGAAATATGTGGATGCAAACGCAAACGGGCGCTGTGATCTTGGGGAGTGTCTCTGATCGAAACTTCGCAGGTCCTTCCATCACATCCATTCCGCTCACAATCGCATACAATGTCCCTGAACGTTCTTTCTGGATCGGTTTCGGGCGGTATGTTGGGAGGTCAGGGATGAATCGTAGAGCATTTCTACAAGCAACAGCAATGGCTGGTGCGGCTGCGGCGCTTGCTGCCTGTGGGCATGAGCGGACCCCGGAGGTAATCGACACCGCGCCCGCTTCCATCCTGCCGTCACCGACCTCTGAGCCCGCACCGCTGCCAACGCCCAGTCCTACACCTGCGCCTGAGCGATCAACCGTCTACCTCATTCGTACGGACGATCGGGTTGCGGGGACGCGCCAGGCCTTCGAGATGTTGTCGCCGGATCTCGCCGGCAAGCAGGTCTTCATTAAACCCAATTTCAACAGCGCAGATCCTCCTCCAGGCTCTACCGATCCCGGTATGCTGGCAGAAGCCATCCGCTACGCTCGCGACAGCGGGGCGGCTCAAGTCCGCATGGGAGATCGTTCCGGGATGGGTGTCACAAGCAGGGTCATGGACGCCCTCGGCATCACAGCGCTTGCGGACGAACTCGATGCGGAGCTGATGGATTTCTCACGCTTTCCGGCAGAGTCATGGGAGTTAATGCGCCCGGATGAGGGGCACTGGCCGGATGGTTTCGCTGTGGCGAAGCCAGTACTCGATGCCGATGCGGTTATCAACCTGTGCTGTTTGAAAACACACCGGTATGGCGGCCATTTCACGCTGTCCTTAAAGAACAGTGTGGGCATGATTGCAGATCGGGTTCCCGGCCTGCCGACCGAGTTCATGCAGCAGCTCCATGCTTCTTCCCATCAGCGCAGGATGATTGCCGAAATCAATCTTGCCTACGAGCCTGCTGCGATCGTCATGGATGGTGTGGACGCGTTTGTCCAGGGTGGACCTGCCACGGGTACCCGCGTTCACCCCGGCGTGGTCCTTGCGGGGACGGACCGTGTGGCGGTGGATGCCGTTGGGGTGGCCTTGCTACGGATTCATGGAACGACGCCGGAGGTGTCACGCGGCTCAATCTTCGAACAGGAGCAGATCGCGCGGGCTGTCGAGCTCGGGCTGGGTGTTCCCGGCCCCGAACGCATTGACCTCGAAGGCGATACAGCGCTGGCTGCTCGCATTATGGATGAACTGTTCAACTGATGTCCTGTTCATGCGCTCACATCGTCCTACAAACGGAGATCCCCCCGGCCGGGGGGATCTCTTATCGACTTGTACTTGTTTGAAGAGTCGGAGCGCCTCCGCACGGGCTCTCCGGATTAGAGTGTTGTGGACTTCCCGTCCAGGAGTTCTTTGGTAAGTTCTGGATAAATGGAGGCCATCTCCATGCAACGCTCTTGCAGGTTGGTGCCCCAAGCCACCAGGCGTTTCCCGATCGCAAGCTGGAGGTTGAAAACGGCACTCTTCTGTGTGTTGATCGTGGCTCGGACGATACGATGCCGGTTGGCCTGGACGCGTTCTTCTTCCCGGCGCTGCTGTTCGACTTCAAATTCTTTCCAGGTAAACATCACTACCTCCTCTCCGACACTCCCCATACATGGGCTGCGTCGTCCCTTCGGGGCGGTTTTATCCGCTAACGCTCGCCTCGTGGATCAGGTAGGATCGCATGGCTTGCAGCGTATCCTCCAACCGCGGGGCATTGAGTTTGTAGCACTTGGCGCCTTCACAGCGCCGTTCGGTGAGAAAGCCCGTGGCGCTGAGTTGTTGCAGATGGCGTGACGCCGCGGACTGGCTCAGTTCCAACTGATCGATGATGTTCTGTGATTTCAATTCGCCTTCATCGGCGACCAATTTCAGTATCTGCAGGCGGTTGTCATCGGAAAGGGCTCGCAGGCGAACCAGCAGTTCCGTATGCCCGAGGGAGTAGTCGCTGGTTTGCAGCCCCTCGGGTGACCGTGCGCCGAAGAAGACATACAGCACATCGTCCACCTCCAGGTAGCCCAGATACGGTCCCATGTGAACGCTGGGGATGAACACCATTCGTTCTGCGTCCTCGAGCATGCAGGACCACTTATCTTCAGCGACTGGTTGACCGCTGATCGTTTCAAGGGCTTCTCGTTTGCTCATCGAGGTGAAATCGATCTTGCCGAAGGCCTCGACGGATGCATTCTCTACCTTCTCGTTCAGTGCCCACTCCTTCTTCAGAAACCGATTCCACATCGACTTCAAGTGGGACGTGACCAACTCCTGTAAGGCTGGTGGATCGAGAAGATATTGAAACGCTTCCTTTTCCACCGGATTGTTGATGGCTTTCGCCGGGAAACGCTCGGCGAGGAATGCCATGTAGCTCGCTTCGTTCTCGAGTACGGATGCCGTATCCCAGTCCTGTGAGCTCTTCTGGTCTTCATCCAGCAGCGGCAGAGAAAGGTATGTGTCGACGATGCGGTCGCGCAGTGTCTCTGCGGGCAAGGCCCCCAGGTGGTCGATGAATTCCGGAAAACTGTTCCACTCCTGTGTTGGTCGTACGGCGTAGTACAGGCCAATCATCACGAGTTCATGCCGTCGCCGTTCCTCCGCCGAAAGCGCTATGGCGGTTTCGTACATCCAATCACTCAGCCCCGAGTACTTGTCCGTGTGAACAAGCATGAGCAAACTGTGAAAGCAGGATTGGACCGGGACACGTCGGACGTCATAGGTCTTGACGGCGGGTTGAGCAATGAACTCGGTCGTTGGGCCTGGCATCTACGCCTCCTTCGGGTTATTCGGTATACCCGCATAAACGGGTAGTACACATAATATACAGGGAAAAAGGGGGCTTGTCAAGAGCCAATCTGGTGAGGGAGGCTCTTTCTCAGCGGTCCTGTCTGCGCACGCGCAGGATGGCCAGGACCAGGAAGATGGCTGTGTAGAGGAGCAGGACGGCGGATTCCGCAAGGATGACTCCTGGCGGAGGTGACGGTGTGAAGGCGCTCGCGTAGAGGTGCGCCGCGCGAGTACTCGGTAGGGCGTTAAAGACCGTTTCGAGCCATGCAGGAATGCGATCCGGCGCAAGAAGACGGGCAAATAGCGGTGACAGCAGGAGGATGAAAATCGGCCCGGCAACTGCGTTGATGGACATGGGGTCGTCAAAGAAGACACCGAGCAGCAGACCGAGGGATACCACCAGCAGGGTTGTGCCCACCAGTGCGGCAAGCGCCGGCCCCCAGGATGCAATCAGCCGGATCTGCAATCCCAGGACGATGGCGCCGCAACCAAGCAGGTACACCAGTCCCGTCAGGGCTTTTCCCAGAAGGATGTCGGCATGACGGGCAGGGGAGATGAGCAACGCTTTCAGCGTACCCGTCTGCCGTTCCTCCACCATCAGGGTGGGTGTGAACACGGCGCCGAGGATGGTCAGTGCGAGGACAAAGGTCATCGTGGCCATCGCCGGATATCCGCCCGAATCCAGGCGGGCGTAGATGCGCTCATCCTGCAGTTCGAGGTTGACCAGGGTGCCGAAAGTGCGAGTGAGTTCCGCCTCGACAAGGGTGATATTTTCGGCGAGGCGCGCGTCTGCAGCCCAGTATGCCGCAACTACAGGAAGAGGCTCGCCGCTGGCGGGGTCAAAACCAGGTGGGACTTCGATGCCAATTCGAGTGTCCTGCCCTTCTGTGAGGGCAATCTCAAATGCAGCGCGGCTATTGACTTCCTGAACCCGCAGCCGGGTACTCTCGCGAACAGTCTCGATCCACGGGCTTGTCTCTACACTGTATAGTACGACGGCGTTCGGCTGCATCAGCCGGGCGAGGAGAGGTGCAATCTGTGCGCTCAGCAGCAGCGTCGCCGTTCCGATCAGGAGTGCCAGCAAGGTGCGGTTGCGGAGGGCGTCCAGAATGTCTTTGCGTGCGACCGCGGCAATGATGCGGATACGTTCTTTGTATGAGGGGTTCATGATTTCCACCTCTCAGCGGTCCGCCTGCCGCAGCAGGATGACATTGGCGCCCAGGAGCAACGTGATGCTGATGAGCAAGTAGGCAATTTCGCCAGCATAGTCGCCAGCGATCGCCACCGGGGAGAAGCTCGCCATAAGCAGGCGGGCAGCGATGGAGCCTGGGCTCCACCTGATGATGGTCTGGAGCCAGCGGGGGAAGAGCTCCGCCATGACTCCCAGGAACGGGGGTAGCAGGAGGGGGATGAACAGCGCCATGCCGTAGATGGAGAGCTGGGCTTGCTGCTTGATGATCTGGCTCAAGAGCAGCCCGATCAGGACGAACAGGCTCGCTACCGAAAGCAAAATCAGCAAGGATGTCAGCGGTCGGATGAACATGGCAGAGAACAGCGCACCGACGACGAGGATGAAGATCATGCTGTAGAACAGCCCCGTCAGCGCCTTACCGATAAGCACATCGATGGATCTGGCTGGCGAAACGAGGATGGCGTTCAGCGTATTCCGCTGGCGTTCTTCGATCATCAAGTTGGGGACCATGGCAACGCCGCAGAACGAGAGGGTGAAAAGGAACGTGGTTGCGGCCAGAAAGCCGAGGCCGTAGGCGTCGGGAGAAAGGGAAACCGGCTCCTGTAGTTCGATGCGGACGGCTGTGCCGAGTGCCTGGCTCACAGCTCGTTCACTGTGCGCCAGCAGGTTTTCCACCTGGCGCTGTGAGAGCCAGTGGACCATGTAGCCTTCCAGCACCGGGGTATCTCCCCTGGCCAGCGCAGCATCTACATCACCGGAGGCTATCAGACCTAGCTCAGGGGCATCGGATTCCTGGATGAGAGGAATGATGAGATCGGGGTCAGGGACGGCGCGCAGGGTAACCTGCCCGCCGCTGTCGAGGGCTTGATCAAGGCCGCTCTCTGAACCGTCGTAGAGGAAGACCGTGGGCTGCGAGCTGTCGTAGTGCAGGTTGGGGAGGTAGCGATAAAACATCGCCATAAGCAGCGCATTAATAAGAATGATTAATACGCGCTTGTTGGTAAGCGCTTCGTAGATATCTTTGCGCGCGATGGCAAAGATGATGGGCAACCTGCGCCGTCTTTCTTTCATGGTTATTGAAATTCCAATCGTATCCATCGTATGTTTCCTTTCCATCTACGTCAAACGATTGTGTGGTTTAACGCGTGCCGTAAAGGCTGTGACCGGTCTCTGCCAGAAAGACATCTTCCAGTGTGGCGTCGCTTCCACGGGCAGCTTTTAGTGCATCTGGCGTACCCAGCGCGACGATATTGCCCTCGTCAAGGATGGCGACACGTGAGCTGAGACGATCTGCTTCCTCCATGTAATGGGTCGTGAGGAACACCGTCACGCCATCTTGTGCAAGGTCGGCAATCATTTGGCGTATGACACGAGCAACGCCGGGATCCAGCCCGCGGGTGGGTTCATCCAGGAAGAGGACCTGCGGTTTGTGGAGCAGAGCTCGTCCAATAAGCAGGCGCTGCTTCATGCCGCTGGAGTAGTGTTTCACGCGCTTGCGGGCGTCCCGGGCGAGGTCGATCCGCTCGAGCATAGGTTCAACCTCGCGCAGATCCAGATCGTAGAGCCGAGCGGCGAAGCGAAGATTGTCGCGGCCGGAAAGACGCTCGTAGAGATTGGGTTCTTCAAAAACCACGCCGATGTGCGGTTTCAGGGCATCGCGTTCGGTGACGACGTCGCAGCCCATCACCACCGCCCGGCCGGAGGTCGGCCTCAACTGACCGGTGAGCATCTTGATGGTGGTGGTCTTTCCCGCACCATTGGGTCCGAGGAAGCCGAATATTTCGCCCGATTCAACATGGAAGCTGAGTTTGTTTACCGCGCGTGTACCGTTAAATTCGCGAGTGAGTTCGTTTGTTTCAATGGCATACATGGGATTTTCCTTTCCACCGTCCGGTCAGCGCCGGTTTGGCGCGAGCGTGAAGATGATGATGAACAAGATGGGTGCCATGGCGACAGGGACATTGTCTGTGCAGATCATGAGGATCGCTGACGCGGCGGCCAGACAGCAGATGGCAATGAGCCGTGTCGAAGGTCTTGAAGGTTGGGTTAGCATGTTGTCTTTCTCCTGTATTGGTGCGGATGTTGATCATCCTCACCATAGAGGTCCGGGGCGATGCGCTGCAACAAAAAAGCGCCGAACGGCGCATTTCAGGGGTTGAGTGGAGCAGGGAGAGGGAAGATTTAATAACCGAGGAGATCTCTGAGTTCCGCCGCCGCGCTTTTACTCAGGGGAATCAGGCTGCCCGCTTCATCATCGAGGCGGAGGTTGAAACTATTGCGGGTGAACGGAATGACCTCGGCGACATGCTGTAGATTGACCAGGTACCCGCGATGAGCGCGGAAGAAGCCGCGAGAGGAGAGACGCTGCTCGAGTTCCGTAAGGGTGAACTGGGTGACGAGGTGTTCTCCTGTGGTCGTGTGCAGCGCCGCTCGGCCTTCATCGGCGTCGGCAAAGAGAATGTCACCGGGATGAACGAGCGTGACAGAGCCCTCGCCCTTTACGGGAATTTTAAAGAGCCGTTCCGGATCGCTGGAGGGCTCACGCGTTTCAGCAATCTGTCCATTTTCCAATCGGTGGATACGGTCGCACAATCCTGCCAGGTTGCCGTCGTCGGCAGCAATGATGAGTACAGCGCTTCCCTTCTCTGCGCGCGCTCGGAGCTGTCGCTTGAGAAGGACGATGGAATCCCTGTCACAGCGGATAAAGGGTTCGACCAGGATGAGCAGGGATGGGTTGTGGAGTACGGCGCGAGCGAAGGCCAGACGCCGAGCCTGTCCGGTCGAGAGAGCCTCCACACGGGTAGTGGCCTGGTCGGCAAGCCCGGCAGAATCGAGCGCTGACTGGATGGCCCCTTCGGGAAGACCGTACAGGCTGGCGTGGAAGGTCAGGTTACCCTGGACGGTCCGTGTGGTATAGAGGCTGTCTTCCTCGAAAAGGATGCCTGTGGAACGGCTCAGTACATTCCAGTCGGCGGCTGGATCGAGATCATTCAAGGAGATGGTTCCCCCGGCAGGGCGAGTCTGACCGGTCAGCAGGTCGAACAGGAGCTGGATGCCGCTTCCCGGAGGGCCCACCACGGCGCTGACTTCTCCAGGGCGGACGTGGAAATGCTCCAGTTTAAGACGGGCGCCATCGTGTGATTCTTTCTGCAGATTGCGGATCTCAATCATGTTTCACATCATAGCATAAGGATGGACAGGATAAGCAGCTGTTGTGTCAGGATGACTTTGAAATCAGAGTTAGGATCTGCCCGATGACATCCCCGGCTGAATCATGCAGCGCGGGAGAGAGGCCTTCTCGAACCTCGAACGTGGTGGCTTCTGCAGTAAGGAGATGCATTTCAGGGACGACGCCGTACAACGCGCGCGTGACGCCAGCGAGGACCTCCGGCGTGATGTGATGCTGGAAAGTTGGTGTCGCTCGATCCGGCGCCTGGATCGTGGTGTGGTGCACGCGGCCGGGGTTCTCGCCGACACGGGCGTCAATGAAGATGGTCATCCGGCTCGCGGCGACCTGCGCGGCGAGATCGGGTGTGAGCTGCTGCGGCATAAGGATCAGGACATCCGGATCCTGAACCCGCTCCGCAAGCAGTGAGGCGACGTACTTGCCAAACCCGTCGTCGCCTCGCAAGGTGTTCCCATACCCGATGATCAGCACGGGCATATAGAATTCCTGCTCCGTCATCCTCGTTTTACGTCGTCCAGCACCTCGCCGTCCGGGCCAACCATCTGGAAATGCAGCGAGAGCTGGTTGTAGGCATGCGTGGAGCAGCTCAGGCAGGGATCGAAGGCGCGGATGACCGCCTCGACCCTGTTGAGCATGCCTTCGTTCAGTCTGGCGCCGTCGACGTAACGCCGGGCGGTTTGAAGGACGCCGCGGTTCATGGCGAGATTGTTATGCGTCGTGGAAACGACCAGGTTCGCGCCGGTCATCAGGCCGTTCTCATCGACGTCGTAGTGATGGATGAGCGTGCCGCGCGGCGCCTCGGAAACCCCCACGCCTGATTCCACATTTGCGGTTGCATGAGCGCGGACGCGCGTGTTGAGGATGTCGGGATCATCGATCAGCCGCTGGATGCTCTCCACCGCGTTGAGGCATTCAATCAATCGTGCGAGGTGATAGTTGAAGGAACTGAGCGGATTGCGGCTGCGAAACTCTGCCAATTCCTGGTCAGCCATGGGGGTCCCGGTGGATTCAATGACATTGAGCCGGGCAAGCGGGCCGACACGGTAGATGCCCCCCGGATAACCTTCAGGTTTGAAATAGGGGAATTTGAGATACGACCAGGGTTCGACAGCTTCCCCGATGAAATCACGGTACTCATCGCGATGAAAATCAGCGATGGTGTTGCGGTGGTCGTCGACCATGCGCAGGCGGCCGCGATAGATTTCCAGCACCTCTTCATGTTCGTTGACGAGTGAAAGGAATTTGCTGGGAAAATTTCCGAACGTGCTCACTTCTTCTCTGTAGTCGTCCAGGGTCCGCTTGAACCAGCCCAGTGTCCGCTGGATTATCTCCTGCGCTTCGGGCAGCAGTTCGCCAATATCCTGGCGGACTTGCTCGGTCATGGGGCTGGCGACACCGCCGACCACGATCCAGTCCGGATGCACTTTCTTCCCGGCCATCAATCCGATGATGTTCTGCCCGATGGCGCGCAGGCGCACGCCGTCGCGGGCAATCTCCGGGTTCTCCTGCATCAGCCCGAAGATGTTGCGCTGTTTTGGATCCGATTCCATGCCGAGAAGAAAATCGGGTGACGCAAGGTGGAAAAAGGCCAGCGCGTGCGATTGAAGCAGGCTGGCGTAATTGACAATCTTGCGCAGTTTCTGGGCTGTGCCCATCACGCGCACCGACATGATTGCCTCGCATGCCTGTGCGGACGCCAGCATATGGCTGATGGTGCAGATACCGCAGATGCGGCCCATCAATCCGGGCATTTCATAGAAGGGACGCCCGACGCAGAACCGCTCGAAGCCACGATACTGGGTGACATGGAAGCGAGCATCGGCAACGTTGCCGGTCTCATCGAGTTGGATGGTGATTTTGCTGTGTCCCTCAATGCGGGTTACAGGATCAATGACGATTCGTTCTGTCACAGGAAGTCCTCCTACGCGCCGGGCCGTGTGCGGTCGGTGAGATCGGGAATGCGGCCTTCCAGCAGCTCCGCGATGGTAAAGAAAATGGTGTCCGCCGAGGGCGGGCAGCCCTGAACAAAGACATCCACATCCACGATTTCATGGATGGGAACCGCTTTCTCCCGCAGCGCCGGGATGACCTCGGTGGGATGCAGCGGGTTCTCGTCGGCTTTCCGGATATACGCCTCGTCCAGCAGTTCTTCCACAGGGATGGTGTTCCGCAGGGATGGGATATTGCCAGCCACAGCACAGTCGCCCAGGGCGACCAGAATGCGTGTATGCTCGCGGATCTTTTTGATCTTGTGGTAGTCCTCTTCGCTGCTGACTGCGCCCTCGACGATGAAAACGTCTATTTCATCCGGCATGTCCTTGTGATCCACGAGGGGGCCGTAGACCATCTCGATTCTGTCAGCGATGTCGATGAGTCGCTCGTCGATGTCGAGCAATGACATATGGCAGCCTGAGCAGCCATCCAGCCATGTTGTCCCGATGGTAACCTTGCTCATGCCTGCACCTCCCTCATCTTGGTCAGGTAGGGTAGGAATTCGGTTCGTTTGACCATCTCGCCGGAGGCTTTACCCTTCTCGACCAGCGCGCCGGTGGGACAGACGTTGACGCATTTCCCGCACGAGGAGCATGTGGGCGATTCGCCCCAGGGTGTGTTGAAATCACTCACCACGATGGATTGTGCGCCGCGTCCGAAGATATCCCAGGTATGGGCGCCTTCGATTTCGTCGCATACCCGGACACAGCGGGTGCACAGGATGCAGCGGTTGGGGTCGATGACGAAGCGGTCGTGAGTCATGTCGACCTGCCGGACCGGATCGAGATTGGGGTAGCGGACATGGTCCATCCCCAATTTCTGCGCCAGATCCTGCAACTCACAGTTGCCATTTGAGACGCACATGGCGCAGATGTGATTGCCCTCGGCGAAGAGAAGCTCCAGGATCATGCGCCGGTAGCTGCGGATACGCTCGGAGTCCGTGAGGACTTCCATGCCTTCATCCACGTAGGTCGCACAAGCCGGGACCAATTTGCCCCAGTTGACCACTTCAACAAGGCACAGCCGGCAGGCACCAACCACGGAAAGGCCATCAATCTGGCACAGGGTGGGAATGTCGATCCCGTTTTCCCGGGCGACACTGAGGATGGTTTCATCCTCGTGCGCGCCGATATCTCGCCCATCAATTTTCAGTGTCTTGATTCGTGAGCGTACAACGGTCATGGCAGCCTTCCTCTATTCCGCTTTCTCGCCCGGGAGCGCTTCTTCGTCATGCATCATGCATTCCTGGTATTCCTCATTGAAATACTTCATCGTGCTGATGACGGGATTCGGGGCGGCTTTCCCCAGGCCGCAGAGGCTTGTGTTCTGCAGGAGGTCGCATAATTCCACCAGCATGTCGTAATCACGCTGTGTGGCGCTGTGTTTTACAAATTTATCCAGCAGGTCATACATCTGGCGTGTGCCCACGCGGCACGGGATGCACTTACCGCACGATTCGGACATGCTGAATTCCATGAAGTAGCGGGCAACGTTGACCATGGAGGAGGAATCATCCATCACAATCATGCCGCCCGAACCCATGATGGTGCCGACTTCGCGCAGCGATTCGTAATCGACCGGCATGTCCAGGAACTGCTCCGGGACACATCCTCCGGAGGGACCGCCGGTCTGCACCGCCTTGAAATGGCGGCCGTTGGGCAGCCCGCCGCCGATGTCGAACACAATTTCCCGCAGCGTGATGCCCATCGGGACCTCGATGAGACCGGTGTTCTGGATTTGCCCTGCAAGGGCAAAGACCTTGGTGCCTTTGCTCTTCTCGGTGCCGATGGCAGCGTACCATTCGCCGCCGTTGCGCAGAATGGGCGCCACGTTGGCGAAGGTCTCCACATTGTTAATGAGAGTCGGCTTTCCCCATAGGCCGAGATCGGCGGGATAGGGTGGACGGGGACGCGGGATGCCGCGTCTGCCCTCGATGGATGCGATCAACGCCGTCTCCTCGCCGCAGACAAATGCGCCGGCGCCGAGACGAACTTCGATTGAGAAATCGAAGGTGGTGCCGAAGATGTTGTTGCCGAGCAGGTGCGCCTGACGTGCGTGGCGGATCGCGAGGTTCAAGCGCTCCACGGCCAGCGGGTATTCTGCCCGGATGTATACATAGCCCTTGTTGGCACCGACGGCGTAACCGGCAATGGCCATCCCCTCGATCACACGGTGGGGATCGCTTTCCAGCACACTCCGGTCCATAAACGCGCCAGGGTCGCCCTCGTCGGCGTTGCAGATGACGTATTTCACGCTGCTCTCGGCTTTGGCAACGGTGACCCATTTCAATCCGGTCGGATAGCCACCCCCACCGCGGCCGCGCAAGCCGCTTGTGGTCACTTCCTGGATGACCTCGTTAGGGCTCATCTCGGTGAGCGCCCGGTAGAGGCCCTGGTACCCGCCGATGGCGATGTACTCCGGCAGCGATTCGGGGTCGATGTAGCCGGAATTCTCCAGCACGACCTTCTGCTGCCGCTGGAAGAACGGTGTCTCCTGCGAGAGGAGTAGTTTCTTGTTGGGACCTTTCTCGAGGGTGTCGAGGATGGTGTCGACATCATCGACGGTAACGCCCTGGTACATGATCCCTTCCGGATCGATGCGGAGGAGGGGACCTTTGGCGCAGAGACCCATGCAGCCGACACCCTTGATTTCCACGTCGTCCTGGATGCCACGCGCTTCCGCACCGGAGATGAGCGCTTCCAGGACCTTGTCGCTGTTCTGGGAAATACAGCCGGCAGCGACGCAGATGGTGATGTGGTGCTTGTAGCTATCAAGCTGCTCGCGCGTTGTTTCGACCACATCCATCAATTCGTCGTACGTGTGAACCGCGATTCGTGTGTTAGTCGGTTTCTTCGTCATCTTCTTCCGCCATCCAGCTATCGAATTGCTCTCGGAGTTGTTCAACGGTCAGATTGCCCACCACTTCGCCGTCCAGCACGGCTGCCGGAGCGAGGCCGCATGCCCCGATGCAGCGTACCGTGAGAAGCGAGATTTTTCCATCCGGGGTTGTTTCACCTGGCTCCAGACTGTAGTGCTCGCGGAGATCTTCGAGAATGGCTTCACCGCCCTTGATATGGCAGGCTGTGCCGGTGCAGATGGAGCAGGTATGTTTGCCTTGCGGCTTCATCTGGAAATAGTGGTAAAACGTCGCCACCCCTAGCGCCTTGCTCGGGGAAACGGGGAGTTTGCTGGTGACGAAGCGCAGCGCATCCTCATCGATATACCCAAACAGTTCCTGCACCGTGTGCAGTGTTTCGATGAGGGCATCAGGCTGGTAGCCGTTGCGGCGCATGGTCGCCTCGACCTTCTTCCAGCGTTTATCGGCTGAGTAATCGATGGTTGAAGCCGGTGCAGCCATCTTGTTCTCCTGTCTTGCAGCGTGAGCGCTGACATACTCGTCAACGTTTCGATACCGGTGAGTAACCTTGCCGGTCAATCCATGGGGAGGAGCGACCGTTCACGGCTGGGTGGTTTGGCTTCGATGACGGCATCCCCCGTATTCATCTTACAGGAAGAATTCGGGCGAGACCACATCGTTTACCGGACCACAAGGGCAGTTCTACCGCAAGCCCATCCCTGCGTCAAGGTATATGTGAAAATTATCACGAATAAGTATCAGGAAAATCTTCAAAATTCCCATGCGTTGACAAAGGTTGGTTCCTCCATCTGAAGGCAGGATATATGGGATTCCCGTCCTTCTGGGCCGGACGGTCATGGAATGGGAAGACGCGAAAGGTCATTCCCTTTGCCATCGGGGAAGTGATAGAATCTTGCGCTATGAATGAGAAACCCTGGTTAGACGACACGCAGCCGATTGCTGGGCACGGTCGTATCGCGACGGCGGGGGAGACGCTGGAAGGTCCCCGCCGGCGACGGCGCGGCTGCCTGCCTCGAGCGTTGGTCGTGCTGGCGTTGCTTCTGGCCGCTTCCTGCGTTTCGTCGCTTCTGACAGGACGCATCAACGTGTTAGTCCTGGGGATTGACAGGACACCTGAGGGATCCGCTGCAGGGCGAAGCGATACGATGATCCTGACCACGTTCATCCCTGCAAGAGGCTATGCGGGGATGTTGTCCATCCCGCGAGACCTGTGGGTTTCGATTCCTGGATTCGGGGAGAACCGTATCAATGCCGCACATTTCTTCGCAGAAGCGGTAGAGGTGGACAGTGGACCTACAGCAGCGGTCGAAACGGTGTCCACCAACTTTGGCATCGACCTCCACTACTATGTCCGTGTGCAGTTTGACGCACTGCGGAGCCTGGTGGATGCCCTGGGTGGTGTCACGATTGTGCTGGAGCAACCGGCCGGCGGTCTTCCCACAGGTGAGCATGTCCTCGATGGCGAGGCAGCACTGGCTTTTATCCGGAACAGGGCGGGGAGCGATGACTTCTTCCGGATGGAGAATGGTCAGTTGTTCACCAGGGCGCTGGCAGCACGGCTCCTGTCGCCGGCATCCTGGCCGCGACTTCCCCTCGTTGTTGCAGCGATCGTCGATGGGATAGATACCAATGTGCCGCCCTGGGCGTGGCCGTCAATCGGATGGTCCCTCCTTTTCGCAGGGCCTGAGGGGATCGATGGGCGCATCATCGACCGGGAGATGGCGCACGGCTTTACCACAGCAGAAGGTGCGCAGGTGCTCGCGCCGGACTGGGCTCAGATCAATCCGATCTTGCTGGAGATGTTCGGCCAATAGTCATTCATCAGGATGCAAGCCGGCACACAGTCCCATCACCGGGCCCTCCATGGATTACTCCTCGATCAACCTGGTGTATCGTATAGGTGGAATGCGTGCCCTCTGCATGCTGTGATCGTCCAGCTCATTGACCTGGACGAAGCGGGAGTAATGCGATGGCGGTGCAGGAAGAGGAGACGACGATAAAGCGAATGGGAATCCTGCTCATCGCAATGTTATGGCTGATTCTGTGTACCTCGGGATGCCAGCCAGTTACCGGACCGACGGTGGAGGAAGCCGAAACCGTACTGCGGACATTCCTGATGGATTTGCATGATGGGCGATACGATGAGGCTGCGCTGCGCTACGCTCCTGATGACGATCCGCTCGTGTTCATGAATCCGGACATAGACGCCAGTGAAACAGCCGCTCTGCTGACGCGCGGCTGCATGCAGAATGGCTTTATGTGCATGCTGCCAGGAGAGGTGGTTTCCGTCGAGGAAGGGCCTGGTCAGGTCTTTACCTTCACCATGCAGTTCCTCCTGGATGACGGAACACGTTTCGAACAGGGGCCTTGCTGCGGTGAAGAGAGTGATGATCCACCTATCACCGATTTTCAGCTCCGCGTGGTGTGTGAAGGCAATACTTGCCGCGTCATGGATCTCCCGCCCTATGTGCCTTAATGGTGGGATGAAAAACAGATATTCCTTCTGAGGAACCGTACACCTGCTGCCCGGGCGGCGGTAAATGCCGACGGAGAAGACGCGTTCATACAACAGAGTGTGCGTTATGCCTCCCTGCGGCTGGCGACAGCGGCTGGGAGGTTTTCGTTTTCTTCATCGATGTGGATGTCCGGACCGGTGGCAACTAGCGCAGTGCGCCAAGACCGGGGCGGGCGGTATTGGTCTCATCGAAGAGCGCGAAGGGTGACCACAATTCGCCGCTCCATGAGAAGTCCGGGCTGAAATAGTATGCTCCCACGATGTTTGGATTGGCCCGCAGGGAGGCGAGGAAGTCGGCAATCCAGGACGCCTGACCTTCCGGCGTGAGCGGATAGCCGGGGAGCGCGTGCTTCCAGTAACCAAATGGCCCTCCCGTGGGGATGGAGGCAGGGTAGGCAAATTCAGCGATGACCACGGGCAGGCCAAGTTGTTCGTCGAGGATGTCCAGCGTACGACAGAGCTCAGCAGACATCAGAGGACCGAAGGCTGGAGGATAATAGGAGAGACCGATATGATCATAGTCCACTCCGAGTTCCTGCATGCTTGTGTAAAAGGCCGATGCGAAGACCGGGTCGATGCTCAATGCGATATGCAGCATGATGGCTGCTTCAGGATCGGCCGCCCGGACGCCTTCGATGGCAGCCTGGAGCAAGAGTGCTTCCTGTGGCCAGATGTCCTCGCGCAATGTGTCGAGGTCACGCTGGCCGAATGCGGCGAAGACCCCGCTGACACCGAAGTCAATTTCGTTCCCGATTTCATAGTAGGGCGGCTGGAGCCCGGCATCCAGGAGGTGACGCGTGGTGTCTTCTGCATATACGCGGATGGCCTGCGCCCGGTCTTCAAGTGACAATTCTTCCCATTCAGGGGGAACGTCCTGACTGTTGACGTCAGCCCAGCTCGGGGAGAGGAACAGTACGGGATACACGCGCAGGCCGGAAGCCTCTGCCTGGAGTGCCATGTCTGTGGCGTAGTTCAGCCGCGATTCACCATCGTCGCCGACCCAGATGCGCAGCCGGAAACCGTCAACGCCCTGCGCGGCGAACAGTTCCAGCGGATTCACGGGGGTGGAATCGACGTACCAGTTCATGCCCCTGTCGATGGCCTGGGGGATGTAACTGGCATCAATCCCGATCGTGAGGGGATGCTCTTGTCCACCAGACTGGGAGCAGAACAAGTCCAGTGGCGGGGCATCTCCCTCCCAGAATGAGACGCTTTCAAGACCGAGCGTGCCCTCGCCGGTCCAGCCGAGGTAAGCGGAGCCGTCAATGATGATCACATCCTGCATCTGCTCCAGATCAAGCTGCTGGTTCTCATCCTCGCTGTCGGCGGAAAGCGCCAACCAATCGAGATCGATGGTAAAGGTTCTGGGACCATCCTCGGGATGGAGAATGATCATGGTGCCGTAGAAGGACTCATCGGCTTCCCGTACACCGATGGTGAGGTAGAACGGCCTTCCTCCTGCGCGCAAACGCACGGAAAAAGAGCCCGGGGTGTCATCCAGATCGTCAAGTGTGCGGATGAGGACACCGTGTGTTTCTTCGGGGAGATTGAACGTGGTTTCCAGGGCGTCATCGACAACGGCTGACGAGAATGTGGCCGGATCAAGCGCTGCAGCAAACCAGCGGCTTTCGGCTTCCGGGAAGCGATCCTCTGTCATGAGGATTGGCTCTTGCCCGGTTGGCCTGTCCTCCCGGGATGAGGAAACTGGTGGCATGGTGGGCGGTGGCGAAACGACGGGTTCGGGTGTGCATGCGCTCAGGATGAAGACCAGGAGTACGGGCGTTGACCATTTTTGGAACATGCAAGCTCCTTGAAAGGGTGTATGTAGTAGTACACGTGCGGGCCGACATTGGTCGCGTACGATTCGGGGAGGGGAAGGATGCGGGCGCGCGAATTTCTGCGTACGCGTGTCTCTCCCTGTTAAGTTGTCATCCCGAGCGAGCCACGGTGTCAACCGGGGCGACGAGGGATCTCGCGCTGCGGAAACGTTGAACTGTGAAACGCGAGATTCCTCTCTCGCCCCTCCGTTGTATACCGCTGCACACGCCGGATGCCGGTGACTCTTTCACCCTCTTGAAGATTGAAAGAGCACGGTCAGGAAAATGTCCGGAAAATCGATTGACACCCCTTCCAACGCGACCTATGATCGTACTGTAGCAACGCATCTGTCTTGAAGGGAAACCGATGTTAGACGAACCTGGATCTAGTACCAAGCGACAACACATAACATAGATCGGACCCCCTGGCAGACCCTGCGCCTCCAGACGGTCCTGGTCTGGAGGTGTTTTATGTCCCCTCAGAATATTGAAGACATCGTCCTCCGCGTACGCGATGCGCTCGAGCAAGATGAGCTTGGTCGTGCGATTGGCGTGCTTGAGTCACTGCGTCCGCCGGATCAGGCTGACCTGGTGGAGAAACTCGGTGATGCACAGCAGGTTGTCCTGCTCAGCGGGCTGAACCCGGCAGCATCCTCCGACATCGTTGAAGAGATGGTGGATGACGCAGCGGCCAGCCTGATCATCAACATGCCGCAGGAGCAGGCGGTCCGGGTGTTGGATGAAATGGAACCGGACGAGGCGGCGGATGTGCTCGGTGATGTGTCCCCGGCACGGGCGCGGGCTCTCCTGGAGGAGATGGAAGCTCCGGAAGAGGTGCGTCCCCTGCTGCAGCATGCGGACGACACTGCCGGCGGTCTCATCACATCCAGTTTCATCGCGCTGCGACCGCGCATGACTGTCCAGATGGCGGTGGAAGCGATCCGCGCCTGGCAGCCTGATGCGGAGATGGCGTACCACCTGTTCGTGGTGGATGAGAACCATGCACTCTGCGGGGAAGTGGATGTCACCTTTTTACTGACGGAGGATCCATCGGCAATCATACGCGACATCATGGATACCGATGTGATGTCGGTTTCGATTGACACCGATCAGGAGGACGTGGCGCGGTTGATGTCCCGCTATGACCTGGTGGCCCTGCCGGTTGTGGATCAGGAACATCGGCTGATGGGTGTCGTGACGTACGACGATGTCATCGACGTGTTGGTTGAAGAAGCAGCGGAGGATATTGAACGCCTCGGCGCGGCACAACCTCTTGACCAGGCGTATCTCCGGACCAGCATCTTCACTGTCGCCCGCAAGCGTATCGGCTGGCTGCTGCTGTTGTTTGTGACGGGGAGCCTGACTGCCACGGTGATGCAAATGTTTGAGCGTGAGCTGCAGACGGTCGTTGCCCTCACGTTCTTCGTCCCTCTGCTGATTGGCACTGGTGGCAACGCAGGTGCGCAGACAACAAGCACCATCATTCGATCGCTGGCGCTGGGTGAGGTGGACATAGCAGATGCATGGAGGGCAATTCGTCACGAATTTGGCATCAGTCTGCTGCTGGCTCTGGGTGTGGCGGTGGCGGGATTTGTGCGTGCGCGGACGTGGGGTTATGATCCATCCCTTTCGATGACGGTGGCATTTGCTGTTGGTGCCATTGTCATCTGGGCGAACGCCTTCGGGGCATTGCTGCCGTTGATGGCCACGCGTTTCAAGGTGGATCCAACACTGGTTTCCGGGCCAGTAATGACCACGCTGGTCGATACCATCGGTTTGTTTATCTACTTCAGCATCGCGAAGCTGATTCTGGGCATATGAAGAACATCCTTCCTGTTCCTTCTGTACTTGCACCGAAGGGGCGAAACCGATAGTCTATACCTTGTGGGTTCGAATTGTCGTAAAGAAAGGGGAAACAGATGACGGTGGAGCCCTGGGGGCGATCGGATTGGCTGGCTGTTTGTGGTCTCGATTGCAGTGAGTGTGATATCCGGCGTGCCGGGGTGGATCCGGCATCAGCGGAACGTGTCCTGATCTGGTTTCGCCATCAGGGATGGCTGGATGAGGGGGCAGGGATGGAAGAGCTCGAAGCCCGCCTGCCTCTTTGTACCGGCTGCCTCGGTTCGCGGGAAACCCATTGGGCAGCGACATGCTGGATCCTGACCTGCTGTGTGGATGAACGCGGATTGCAGTCGTGTGCTTCCTGTCCGGATTTTCCCTGCGAGCGTCTCGTCGCATGGTCCAAGGAACGACCAGCGTACGCGGCCGCCTTTGAACGGCTGCGTCAAGTCCATGACCGTGAGGCGCCGTGAGGTATCCATGCTCCGTATGGAGGAAGTTCCATGAAGAATAGATACAGGTTCGTAGTCGTGATGCTGCTCCTGGCTGCCTGCAGCGGTTTGCAGGCTGATGGTACAGAACTGGACGTGCCGGTGGCGGATGTCTCTTTGGATGAACCAACGCCTGCCGTGCAGGAGCCTGCGGAGGATGTTGAACCAACGGATGCTCCCGGAGGAACCAGCCCGTCGGTGCCAGACGAGGTCTCTGAGCGCTTTGCTATCACCTCGATGAGTTATGCATCCTTCGCACAAATCACAGAGTTTCCTCTACCGGATACACCACGGGCGGTCGCTTTTTCGCCGGATTCGCGCTTGCTGGCAGTTGCGCTTGGCAACAGCGATGTGTTTGATGTCTATATTTGGGACCTCGAACTGGGAGAATTGATGCTCGTTCTGCGGGAGCATGAAGGTATCGTGTGGGACGTCGCCTTTTCCCCGGACGGTCGGATGATTGCATCCTCTTCAGCAGATGGAACGGTCTGCATCTGGCGCACCGCTGATGGCGAGTTGTTGCGGAGGCTGGAGCATCCCGGTGACATTTCGGCAATCGCCTTTTCGCCCGATGGAACGGTTCTGGCAGCGGGCGGCGTGAAAGAATGGCCCGTGGCAGCCGTGTGGCTGTACGATACCCAAACCTGGGCTCTGATCGACGAGCTTGAGGCGGCCTGGAATATCCCCGGCATTGTGTTTTTCCCGGAACGCGGCTACATCGCGGGTGGTGGCATCTCTCGTAATGTGAGTGTGTGGTCTGAAAGCAGCGGCGAGGAGTTGTTCCTGCTCTATCATCCTGGACAGGTGCAGGGGTTGGACCGCGATCGTGACGGCGATCTTCTCATCACCGGGCCATGCATCGAAGGGGAAGACTATGACTGCGTTGCATCCGAACTCTGGGCTTGGGATATGGCGGATGGCACCATCGCCTATCAAGCGGGGGTGGACACGACCGAAGTGAACGGGCTCGATGTCTCGCCGTTAGGCGACTTGCTGGTCGTGGCGGGCGAAGATCGTCTTCTGCGATTATTTGCCGTGGACGACCTCAGCCTGACGGCCTACTATGATACCGGCGAGGGAAGACTGTTTGATGCCGTCTTCTCGCCGGACGCGACTTATGTCGCCGTAGCAGGAACGGATGAGGTCCAGCTATGGGGAATCGTACCCCCAGGGGTGGACACCCCGTAATTGCAGGTGTGAAGGAGTGTGAACGATGACAGGAGACGAACAGGGTTTTGGCGTCAGAGCAGTCATCGTCTTCTTTGTCTATGTGCTGGGCATACCGCTGCTGCTGTTCGTCGCAGCCGGGGACTGGACCTGGGGCATGGGATGGGTCTTCTATGCGATGCATGTTCTCGTATCGCTGGGAGGGCGCGTCCTGATTCTGATGCGTGACCCATCTCTTCTGGCGGAGAGGGCAAGGTTTGGCAGCCAGGAAGATGCAGCCAGCTATGAACGTTTTCTGGCTCCCTTTGTCGGGCTGCTGGGCCCGCTCCTTTCCTATGTTCTCATGGGTCTGGATCACCGATTTGGATGGACACCTGCCTTCCCCGGATGGCTCGCATGGGGTGCCATGTTTCTGAACACGGTCATGTATGTCTTTGCTTCTTGGGCGCTGGTGGCAAATGCCTTCTTCTCTGGCGTGATGCGCTTGCAGGAGGAGCGTGGACACCAGGTTATTTCGAGTGGCCCTTATGCACTCGTCCGGCATCCCGGCTACGCCGGCGCGCTGGGCGCTTATCTCTTCACGCCATTTGCGCTGAGCACGTTGTGGGGACTGGCGATGTCGGCGTTGTTAACCATCGCGCTTGTTCTGCGGACGAGTCTTGAGGACCGCACGCTTCATGCGGAGCTGGATGGCTACAAGGACTACGCCCGTCGTGTGCGCTGGCGTCTCGTCCCGGGCATCTGGTAAAAGAGGATAACAAGCTATCTGTCTTTCAATTGCCTGCGTGTGACGCGCAGGTATCGTCGTTCTGAACACATTCGCCCGACGTTTCGATACAGCGTACCAGAGGAGATATCCCGCTTGGAACTCCCTGCCTGAGCCCTGGCGGCAGGGGACGGTCAAGAGTCCTCACTTTCGTTTGGGACGTGAGCGCTGCCGGATAGAAACTACCCCCAGTATGTCCATTGTGTGACTCCTTTCAGTGTGGCATGTGTCCCATTCAACGGGATCCTCTTGCCAGAACCTTTTTCTTGTCGTAGTATATATTCCATTCTTTGCATATAAGAATGTTTGCATAGACAGTCAGGAGTTGACATGGTGGCAAAGATGAAAGGTCATCATCTTCAAGCGAAGCTTTTTCGTGCGCTCTCTCATCCAGTGCGCTTGCGTATCCTGGAGATTCTCTTCCAGCAGGAAGCCTGTGTTTGCCATCTTGGCGCTGTGCTGGGGCGCTCACAACCTTATGTGTCCCAGCAGTTGGCGACGTTGAGAGAGGCTGGTTTGGTGACAGATCGAAGGGAGGGTACGCTGATTTACTATCGCCCAGCAGTGGATCACCTGCAGCAATTGCTTTTAGAAGGACGAGCGGTTGTCGAGGATATCACAGGAGGGAAGATTTCCTTCTACGACGTCCCCGAGGAGCCATTGGAGGACTGTCCTTGCCCTCGCTGCAGGGGGGGATGTTCACAGTAGTCGTGTTAAGGATGTTCATGAGCGTACTGGTATGCATGCATGCGGGAGGACGGGATGGTCGTTAGCGATTTAATATTCTTGATGTTGCAGTCTGGTCTTGGCAGCCTCGCGTCATATCTGGCTGCACATGTCCTTCTTTGCCTGGTCCCGGCATTCTTCATTGCAGGGGCGATGACAGCTCTCATTCCGAAAGAAGCTATTATCCGTTTTCTCGGAAGAGATGCCTCCCCCTGGGTCTCCTATCCGATGGCAGCATTGGGTGGATTCGTGCTGGCTGTATGTTCCTGCACCATCCTTCCACTCTTTGCCGGCATCTTCAGGCAGGGAGCAGGTCTCGGCCCGGCAATTACATTTCTATTTGTGGGTCCGGCGATCAATATCCTTGCCGTGAGCTATACCGGTGTGGCGATTGGCCTGGATATTGCCCTTGCCCGGATCCTGTTGTCAGCCGTTTTTGGCATTGGTATTGGCTTGATCATGGCGTATGTCTATCGGCACGATACCCGCGGAAATCAACAGGCGATGACAGAGGGACCATTCAGCGCGAAAGCGACTGTCAGGAAAGCATCGGTTGTGTTGCTGCTTCTACTGCTTGCCGGATTGATTGTGGGAACGCTATCAGTGCCCGTCTTGAGGGATCCGTATCTACAGATCACAGTACCTCTGGGCGAAGCGGGCACATGGCAAGCTGCACTGGACCGGCTCGTTCCCTATGACGCGAGTCTGGGGCAGGAAGGGGTTTCGCTGCAAGGGGTTTTGCTCATTGGATTGCTTGTTGTGATCGGTGTGTCCGCGTGGTTTGGTTTAAACGCCATCGATGAAGGATTCAACCGCTGGTCGTGGACTGCTCTGGCGATGATCGCTTTGACGCTGTTGACGTCGGCGCTGAAGACCACGATTGTTCCGGAGGGTATCGCCATCGGTTTCACCGGTCGGTTCTTTGGTGAGCTGGTGGTGGTCTGTGCCACTGGACTGGTGGCTGCAAAATGGATGGAATCCGAGGAAGTCACAGAATGGTTGTGGGAATCCTGGCGTTTTGTGAAACAGATATTCCCGCTATTAGTCGTCGGTGTATTTCTCGCAGGAATGGTGCGGGTCATCATTCCGGCTTCATGGATCGAAACGCTCGCTGGGAGGAATACCTTGCTGGCCAATTTTGTGGGTGTCGTCTTCGGCGTGGTGATGTATTTCCCCACGCTGGTCGAGGTTCCCATTGCGAACATGTTTTTGGGCATGGGCATGCACCGCGGCCCGCTGCTGGCATACCTGATGGCGGATCCGGAATTAAGTATCCAGAGCATCCTCATCACTGCGAAGGTGATTGGCCAGAAGAAGACCTGGATGTATGTGGGGCTTGTATCCATCTTCAGCACGCTGGCTGGACTATTGTATGGGGCGTGGGTGGACGGAGCAAGTTTGTGGAGGATGGCGGGATTTATGACCAGTATCGTTGCCATATTCGTTGGTTTGATCGTCATCCTCTGGCGGTTTGAGCGGCGTAAAAAGGAATCCGCGCTTGAGCCTTCGCGATAACCTGGTTTTCACTGTGTCTCGCTGGTTGTTATGCATTCATCGATCGAAGGAGTGTGGAATGGACGTGAAAATACTGGGTTCGGGTTGTCCCAACTGCAAGCGGGTGGAGAAGACCGCCCGTGAAGCGCTGGCTGAAATGAGTGTAGAGGCAGTCGTCACCAAGGTGACGGACATGGAGGAAATCCTCTCTTACAACATCCCTGCCACGCCCGGTCTCATGATCAATGGTGAGCTGGTTTCTTACGGGCGGATTCCCACCCGGGCGGAAACGGTTTCATGGATCGCCACAGCGCTTGATAAAGCCGGATAGTCCGACAGAAGAGGCTTGAGGATATGCTCCAGATAAAGGTATTTGGGACAACACCGCCCTGCGCCAACTGCAAGCGCGCCGAACGGGAAGCCTTGAAAGCAGCGGCAGCATTCCCCGGGAAGGTGGAGGTTCTCCACCTGGAAGCGCTCGGACCGGAAGCTGAGGCGTATGGTTTGATGGTCACCCCGGTTATTGTCGTCGGCGATCATGTGGCTGCAACCGGGAAGGTCTTGCCGGCGGCCAAATTGACGCCGATCATTGAACAGCACCTTGGAGGATGAACATGGTAAAACTGGAAGTATTCAGTGGTGATCCCCCCTGTCCGGGATGCGTTGCCCTGATGGAATTGGCGCAAGTAGTCTCTGCCCGATTTCCGGATGATCTGGAGCTGGTTGTGCTGAAAGGGGAAGCTGCCATGGAGAAGTTTGATGCATACAGACTTTTCTGTGTTCCTGCGGCGGTGGTCAACGGCACGATTCGTATCGAGGGCATGTGCCCGAGCGAATCGACGCTTCTCAATGCACTTCGGGAAGGTGGACTATGTCTGATGTGAGGATTGAAGCCTTTGTATCCATCCCGCCTTGCTCTGGTGGCGTCGCGGTCAAGCGCCTCCTATCCGACATCACAAGGGAATTTGGGGATCGCGTGGACGTGGTCTACCATACCGGCCCCGGTGACCCGGAGTGGGAAACGTACAACATCAATAATGCGCCTGCACTGGTCGTAGGTGATCTGGTTAAATTTGTGGGTCTTGCCCCCAGCAAGGAGAGCCTGATTGGCGCCCTGCGTGAGGCAGGTCTGGACTAACAGGCAGCCCCGGGCCGGTGCTCAGCCCTGTAAGAGTGTGGCTGACGGCAGTACGCCAGGATGGGAAGGTTTGTCGTCGGGAAACACCGGAGTACTCTGATGGACGCTTATCACCAGAAGCCCGCGTGCACTGCGCGGGCTTCATCTTCCAGCAATGGGCCCAGGACATCGATCGATTTCATGCCGTGATCGAACAAGGTCTTGCAGGGCAGGCGCAGGACTTCCTCCGTCGCCTCCCCGACGATCTCGTACAACCCTTTTTCACTAAGACCAAACACAACCCGGCGCACATTCGTCCAGAAGATGGCGCCGGCGCACATCGGGCAGGGTTCGGTACTCGTGTAGATGGTACAGTGCGCCAGCATGTCCGGGTCATAGGCGGCTGACGCAGCACGCATCAGGTTGAGTTCGGCGTGGGCGGTAGAGTCGCAATCCGTGACGACGGCGTTTTCGGCTTCCAGCAGGATCTCCCCATGAGCGTCAACAAGAATCGCTCCAAAAGGGTGATTGCCCTTCGCACGCGCTCGTTGAGCGGCATCGAAGGCGGCGCGCAGGAATGTTACGTCTGGATGAAACATCGTCAGCTCCTTCCCTGGAGCATCCCGATTAACTCGTCAGGGTGGTTTCAATTCCGTGGCATTGCTTCTCCATCATACAACGCAAAACTGCGGAAGGACGGACCCGTCCTTCCGCAGTGGTTGTACGGAGGGTATGCGATCAGCTTGCAGGCAGCTCGCTGGTTGCCGTCATCTCGCGGTAGGTCAGCGTCCAGGTGCCTGTGATAAAGGTGCGCAGGATCCCGCCAAGCAGAAGCAGGATGGGCATGTACACTAGGCTGCCTATCAAGAGGACGGAAAGATTGGCCGTACTCGCCGTGTCTCCGCTGCCGACAGCGCTGATGAGGAAGGGGATCGCCATCAGGAAGAAGGGAGCAGCGAGTGCCAGGCCGGCAATGAAATTCCCGATGCCGAGGACAAGCGCCATGATGAGGATGTTCCCTGGCTGGGCGCGCACGAGTTCCCAGGCCTTTGAAAAAGCCTCCCCGATGGAAAGATCATCATTGACCAACGCGATCTGGGTGATCTGGATGTAAATCGAGATGAGGATGCCCGCCGGGACGACGAGGCAGAAGAGAGGGATCAGGCATAGAAGCCCGATTCCTGCTGTCAACGCCCCAATGGTGGCAAAGCCGAGAAAGAGCGGTACCAACAGAAGCAATGAGAGGATGACTGGAATGACCTGGATGGCGAGAAGTTTCCAGAAGTGCCGCCCTCCTTCTTTAAAAGCACGCCCCAGTGTGACGGTCTGATTGGAATCAGCCATTCGGAAACCGGCAATCAAACCGCCATTGCCGATGGTGGATAGGACCAGAAGGAGCAGCGCAAGTAGCAGCAGACCAAGGCCAATACCAATGCCGATGGTGGTCCAGGTTTCTTCCGGGACACTATTTACCCATTGCTGAAATTGGGGGAAATCATCTCCGCTCATGCGGTACTCGACGCTTCGGCCGGCATTGCCTGAACCTCCGCCGTTGCCGCCGGAGCAGTTGGCGAGGATGCCCAGCACCCAGAGCCCTTTATATTTCCATGTGATGTCCCATGCACGTTTGAAAATGCCAAAGATATCCATGTACGTCTCCTATCTTCATGAAATCCACTGCATACCCTCACTGTAAAGCCTGCTGTTCGAAGAAACAGTAGCCGTGGTGAACTTTACCTGACATTTTCCCCCAATACGTGGAACCACCTCCGACACACAGACAGTGCCGTGCCGTTTGCGACTGTCGACTCCGTTCTGTGTTGGTAGAGCGTATTGCTTTAGGGCCGGGTTCGCCATCCGTCGCATGCCGCCTGATCGCTGCGCATGCGCTCTTCACTGGCGTTTGATAATCACAGTTGTAAAGTCATCCTGGTGGATCTGGTCACCACTGTGTTGTTGAACGGCTTCCCAGAGGATGTTGCAGATGGAATCTGCCGGCTTATCCAGGTTTTCGGCGATGATGGTTTTAATACGCCCTTCGCCGAAAGGGTTACCCGATTCGTCAAGCGCTTCAAGAAGGCCATCACTGTAAAGAAGCGTAAAACCACCTGAGGGGATAGTGAACTGTTGTTGATCCAGCGCGATATCGCCGAACAAGCCCAATGGCTGCCCGAGATCCATGGATAGTTCTTGGAAGGAGCCGTCAGGATTGACAACAATCGGGGCAAGGTGCCCTGCCCTGGAGTATTGCATCCTGCCCGACTTGAAATCAAGGACGCAGTAGAGAAGGGTTACAAACATCTTGGCATCCATCTTCAGTAGAAAGTTGTTGATGTTCACCAGGATAGTTTTTGGGTTAATGCTTCGGGCGCTTTCCGAACGGATAAGGCTGAAGGTGAGTGCCATGTAGAGTGCGGACGGTAGTCCTTTGTCAGAAATATCGCCGATCGTGATGCAGACATGGTTATCATCGAGGGGAATAAAATCATAGAAATCTCCACCTACGGCCCTTGCTGGGACAATTAGGGAGCCGATATCGTACCCCTTCCGCTCCGGGGTTCTGAGAGGGAGGATGCTCTTCTGAGCCTGGCGGGAGAGATCCATCTCAGCTTCCATCCGGCCCAGCAAACGCTGGGTTTCGTGGAAGAGCCGTGCGTTTTCAAGAGATTGACTCATGCTGTTCGTCAGGGCTGTAAGCAAGGCAATGTCGGATGGCGAAAACGCATTTTCAATATCAAGATTCTGAAGACTGACGATTCCGCATGCTTCATTTCCGATGAGCATCGGTACGCCGAGCCAGGTCTTGGGGATCTCTGTGCCCGGAACAACTTTCATTTCCTCTGCTTCTAGAAATGCGATGATTTCATCCGCGTTGATCATGACCGGCTTCTTAAGGCGTACGACATTTGCCCTTGAAACATCAATCGGCAGCCATCCAGGGAGATGAAGATGCTGCCCGCGTTCGATTGCGTAATGATGATAAATACGTTGAGTCGTTTGATCGTATTGTGAGATCATCACAACCTGGGCATTAAAGGTGTCCCGAAGCTTATCCCCCACAAGATCGTAGATGGCCTGCATTTCATAGTTTGAGGATAGACCTTCCTGCACGCTGTTAATCAAGGCTAATTCAACATCACTCTGTTCCAACGCTAGCCCATAATACCGCGAGGCTTCTTCCCATTCTCCCAGGGTCTCCGCGCGTGCCGCTTGCGTTCGATAATCATCGACCTTCGGTGTTCTCTTCGGGGGCGGAACGAAGGAGGCCGTGGAATTTCCCTCACCATTGTTTTTCGGCATTTCAATCCCTCCGGAGACTCTCTGTCATTTCCAAAGCCAGGATACGGATAGATACGCCATTTCTAGTCGCGAGGTCGAGCGTCTGTCAAAAGGACGACGGGCTTTCATGAGAGCACCTTGCGCCCATAACCTATCTACTGACTATTCAACAGGGATAACCCTTTTTCGTCAACCAATCCGACCCTGTGCCCCGGGGAGCAAGGTTGCTCATGGCCTTGCAGCGCTGAATCCTGACGCAGGCATGCAACAGAAGAACATGCTGTGTTTGCGGTTAATCAGGCAGGAGCAGGGAGAGGTGGAGACTTCCCTCATGAACCGGTCGGACCGAATCCGCCGAGCCTGGAGGATGGGACGATCAACCCCTACCCCTGCCCGAAAGACGACCCGATTGACGGTCATTCCTCATGCATTAATCTTCCTGGCATGCTATGGTGGTGGGCAATCTTGAAGCCTGACATGGAGCGCGGTACATGCCTCTTATCCGCTGGTCGGAACGATTCCGCAGACCCCCGCTGAAGATGACGATTGATCCATACCTCCGCCCCGAGGACCATCCCATCGAATGTGATGCCAAGGCACGCAAGCCGCGCCTGGTGCCGCTGGTGGTCCTTGACTACGGCAGCGTTGCGGCACGCTTCCGCCAGGTGAAGTACATTCGCCATGACATGGCCGGTGCGCTGCGGGAACTGCTTCGATCTTCCCGCGACATCCAGAACAACCCTTACAACGGAAAGACGAGCATTGATGCAGCGACGCTGCGCGAAGTGGAGGATTACGCCCGCTCGCTGGGAGTAACCGATATCGGGTATACGGTCGTGGACCCCCGCCACATTTTCCAGGGTTTCCGCATCCTCTTTCCCAATGCCATGGTGTTTACGATGGAGATGGACGCCGAGAAGATCAGGCAGGCGCCCACCATTCCCTCCTTCATTGAAATCTTCCGCACCTACGCCCAGCTCGGTGTGGTGGTGAACCGCGTGGCGGATTTTCTGCGGGAAAAGGGGTACAACGCGCACCCGGCGCCGGCGATTGCCGGCGAGGTCAATTTCATCCCGCTCGCAATCGACGCCGGCCTGGGCATTTCCGGCAAGAATGGCCTGCTCATCACGCCCGGCAACGGGCCGCGCGTGCGCCTGGCGGCGGTGTTCACCGACATCGAGAATTTACCTTACGCGGTGGAGAAACCGCACGGCTGGGTGCGGGAATTCTGCGAGACCTGCAACAGTTGTGTGCGTCACTGCCCGGCTGGCGCCATTTATGAAAGGACGAGGGCACACCCGGACGGCGGGCCGGTGTTCATCGACCACACCAAATGCGCCGATCCCTTCTCGAATGACAACGGATGTACACTCTGCATCAAGCACTGCCCCTTCAGCTACGGCGACTACGATGCCATCAAGGCGCGCTATGAGGCGACGTTGTGAACGCCTCTCCATGAGAAGCGTTTCCGTTGGACAGGAAATGATGAGGGTGTCGTGGAGCGGATTGGCGTCGATGCACGCTCACTGGTGATGGTTCCCCCCATGAAGGCGCGCGTTCTTTACTCCTTTTTCAGGATCCACTCCTCAGCTTCTTCAAGTCCCGGAAAATAGCGGATGTTACGCCAACCCCGATTGTGGGCTACCATTTCTGCGAATCGATGTTTTTCTTCATCATTTTTATAGAGGATGGCAATCCGGTCTGTTCGATCAAATCCCAATGCCTCCAGGCCTTCCATGAACATATAGGTCGTTGTCGTCGAATCACGTACGATGGTTTGTCTCATGTCGACGATGTAGCGCTGACACCCATGTGTCAAAGCAAGTTCTCGTCCTTGTAATGCCGCTGCACCGGTAATGCTGGCGACCAAATCGCCTTCGATGTCCGCCCGGACGATACCCTTTTCTTGATCGTAATAAACTTGATAGCCCATCATGCACCTGCCTGGTTTCATCGTTCGCAATGCGCAAGGTCGAGGCTCTTTGTGTGTGTGGAAGATGTATGGCCGCCTCGTAATGGTTTCTTCTCGACCCCCATGCTCCCGGATAGTATCGCGAGAACGCAATTGTTCTTCAAGCCGTTCCCGTGTTGATTTCCTGACTTTTCAACAAGCCCTTATTGCGTCGTTCCAGACAGAGCGCCCTGACTTTCATCCAGGACATACCGCAGGAACCGAACTGTCCTCTCATAGGCTTGTGGGTCGGCGGGTTCTCGCACCTGTCTTGCTGGATCGGGACGACAATCCCAGGCATTGTCGATTAAATCAATCCACTGCGGATCCAGATGAGCCTTCGCCCAGTCCGCTCCCTCCCGTTTTGAACCGGGAATTCCTCGAATGAGATCGTGTAGCATCCGGCTGTAGTTCAGGACAATGTACCCCTGGTAGAAACGATTGTTGTAGGTCGACGGCTGTTCGAGAATGTGCTTTCCCCATGTGTGCATGACTTTGTAGATCTCGGCTTTAAGCGCCCCGGTGGAGATGTTTTCGATCAGCGTTTCAGGCGGTGGCCCATACAGGATGACCCCTGATTCCCGGACGACCCAGCGAACGAGGAGTGTGTTGCAGTGGTCTGAGCGGATTAACGATCTCGCACCGTGATCCAGATACCATACATCCTCGCCGCACTTTGCTGTCGACCGCAGGACAGCGGCAGGAAAATACGAGCCCTCGAGATGCTTTGCCCACTCCGAACCGAAATCAAAGAGCCGATCATGCATTTCCTGAAGATGGTTGACTTGGTCTGACGACAGTTCCTGGTCCATGACAACGATGAAATCAACATCACTGTGCTCGTCAAAGTCCCCGACAGCAAAGGATCCCTGCAGGTAGATGCCGATGAGCGTTTTGCCCAGAATCGACTCAATTCTGGAAACAAGCTCATGCAGTACCACATTGAGATCCTCATAAGGTGTAATCGACATAGCCCTTGCCCGGGAGACGGATTGGTCTCTCACTAATCCTCAAATGGCTTGCCCCGAATCTTACGGGAAGCCGGTTGCTGCATGGTGCAACCGCTTTTCAAGGGAGAGAAACGTATTCGTAATCTCCCCCGCTTTTCCCCTGACAATCATGCGTTCTGCAATACCTTAAGCGAGGTTCCTTCGACGAGATCCTTCGTTTGCTCGCGGTAGGCGAGCATGTGCGGCGCTTTCAGGTGTGCCTTGAGGTGTTCGAGGCTTTCCCATGTCTCCAGCACCGTCACAACCTGGGCGTCGACCTGCTGGCTCGAGAATCCGCTGGGAAAATCCACCGCCGGCTGGTAGGCGATGCAGCCCTCCTCTGCCTGAACGGCGGGAACGTTGGACTTGAAAATGCCCAGAAATGTATCCCGCTTGCCCTCTTTCACCTTAATCGATGCGACAACATGAATCATGGCGTCTCCTTATTGGCGTTTACCGACGGGAGCGATGTAGATGGTGAATTCCTCCACGCCATCAACCCCGAGCAGTTCATCACAGGCGTTCTGGTCGTAGGCGGCGATGGCGCAGGTGCCCGCGCCGAGACTCTGGCAGGCGAGGTACAGGTTCTGACACACATGTCCCGCGTCGATGGCGATGACTTTGTGCGCAGCCCGGTCATAGCGCCATTCCATGCGGGCGGGGATGGTGGTCCAGAAGAACGTCACTGCCGCCTTGCCGACGAAGGTCTGACCCAGGCAGGCGTTAACCGCCTTGGTGCCGATGTCGGAGTCAAGATAGAGCAGGGCAAGTTGATGGTCGAAGGGCAGGTAACGGTACAGACCTGGATCGAGGCCTTCCACGCTGCTGACGGCGAGGTAGGTCTCGAAGGTGTGGCGGGCCCCCGCTGAGGGAACCGTCCGCAGCGCAGTGGCTTCGTTGGCGATGCGGCGTACGCCCTGCGTCGCCCAGAGCAGGGCGGCCAGTTCTTCACGTGAGATGGGCGCGGGGTCATAGCTGCGGACGCTCTCACGCCCCAGCATGGCTTCCCCCACAGGCATCGCCGCCAGCTCGCGGAGAGAAACCTTGCCGTCGGGCAGGTCGGTGCGGGGGAGGTCCGAAGGACAGGGTTTCTGCAGCGGCGGAGCAGGGACTTGTTCGCGCTGGTCGGTGCGGGAGAAGTCAATTTCACCGCGCACCAGGTCTTTCAAGAAGTAGCGTTCGGTTTCAAAGCGTCCTTCCGTCATGGATGAGCAACTCCTCTTGTCCCGGCGGTGGTTGAGTCACCTCAACGTTTTCGTCATGAAGTAGCGGTCGTGCCCCGGCGGAAAATCCTTCAATTCACCGAAGACTTCGTAGCCCAGCTTGCGGTAGAAGTTCGGCGCCTGGAAGGTGAATGTGTCTAGATAGACGTGTGTGGCGCCTCGCTCGCGCGCGGTGTCTTCGGCGAGGTTCAACAGGCGGCGTCCAAAGCCCTGCCCGCGCAAATCCTCCTTCACCCACATCAGGTCAATGTACAACCAGCCCCAGTAGGTAGCGCCGATCACACCACCGACGATCGTACCTTCAGAATCCTTGAGCATGAAGCAGACGTGCTCATAGCTGTCATCGCCAGCTTGCTCTGTGTTGAAGGCGCGCAGACCACCCCCGATCGTGCCCCATTCCAATTTCTCTGGCGATTCGATGTACTCAATGCTGTAATGCGTATCCATCTGCCGGTTCCTTTCGTGATCCACGTTCATGTCGGTCAGGTGAGATCATGAATAGAAGGGATTAGAGTTGGATCCCGTGCACACTCACCGCCGGGGCAGTGCGGAGACGATGTGCTGCAAGCGTCTCGTCGCGGATGAAGAGCGTGTTGCCGGCTTCGGCGTTCTTCCCTTCCAGCGGGATGAGATGACGGGTGAAGGGATCGTAGGAAAAGGTCTGGAAGCCCAGCGCCAGCATGGTTTCAAGGATGGCACCCTCGTCGAAGCCATAGCGGGCACCGCTGCCATTGAGTTCCATGATGACCGCCTTGAGGGATGGCTTGGCAAGGTTGTCCTTGGCTCCCTCGAGCACAGGTGTTTCGAACCCCTCCACGTCAATCTTCAGCAGGAAGGGGTTCTCATTGGCGAGCATCGAATCGAGGCTCACCACCTGGACTTCGGTTGCCGCATCGCTGGTTTCTCCCTCGGCGAGGGCGTGATTGGTGGTGTTCTGGTCACAGGTAAAGAGCAATACACCCTCCTTGCGGCCGACACCAAGGTTGTGGCAGGCAACCTGCTCTTCGAGATGGTTGAGACGGAGGTTGTCGAGCATGCGCTCGAAGGTGTCGGGAATGGGCTCGAAGGCGACTCCGCGTGCCCCGGCTACCCCGCAGGCGAGGAGTGTGTAAGAGCCGACGTTGGCACCGATATCGATGTACAGGTCTTCCGGTCGGAGGATATGGAGAAGGAAAGCCATCTCGTGAAACTCATACAGACCGGTGTAGATGTTGCCGGTGAGAGCATACTCGCTTCGCTGCACATGGAAGCGCACGCCGCCAATCCATTCATACACGATCGGACCTGGATGGAGCCGGCTGCGAATCTGCCAGCCGGCGAAGCGCATCAGGGCGCGAAGCTTGTGATCGCGGTTGAGAGGATGGTTGGTGATGAAGTGGAGCACCTGGCGAACAGACATAAGACTTCCTGTGCAGTGAGCGGGGCATGGCGAATGTGTGCCCGGTTTCAGCACCCTATGGTACACCACAATTGAAGGAGAGTGCGATCCCCGCCGCGTCGGGCACCTCAGATCAAGAGAACTGGATCCCGGTTGACGACGTTGATCGAAGCAGTGACCAGACCATGTTCGATGGTGCTCAGGAGTTCCTGTGCATACACGGTTTGTAACTCCATATGCACATGGTGCAGGACGTCTCCGTGCGGGACGTGCAGCGTGCCCGAGAACCAATCCGCAAACAAGCGTTCTCCTTCTTCTAAGGTGTAAATGCCATCCAGCCCAACCAGGTTAAGCCGGCCACCGCAGATTTCCCACGTGCCCAGGTATTTGCGCCAGCAAGCGGTGGAGAAGACCACGCCACGCCCTGCCAGCATCTCCTCCTCGCTGCAGGAAGTGATGCGGGGGTTGTCGAGCGGTGGCCGGGGGCAGCTGGTCATGGAAACTTGCTCGCCGTTAAGGATGATCCGTTCGTGTATCTGTGCAGTCATGCCGTTCTCCTATAGGCCAGAAAAGCCTCCTGCAAGGAGGATGGCGGTCCATACAAGAAGGACGGGAAAGAATGCCATCTGTGTCTGTTGACGGTGCGTGGGTTTCAGTTCAGTTTCCTTCGAGAAGAGCTTGAGCCCGATTTGATTGTTGTAGCTGTGCATGAGCACGACCGGCCACACACTGCCCGATTCGAGGTATACCCAGCCGAAAATAAAGCCGAAGAGAACGAAGATGCATGAGCCCAGAAAAGCGCCCGGGATGTCCTGGCGTTTGCTGTAGATGGTGTCAGGAAGGAACACCAGTGGTGCGTGCCACAGTGCCCAGATGATGCCGCTGATGAGGAGGGCTTCCCAGCGTCCGAGAGGGATGAGTTTCTGAAGCAGGTAGCTGCGCCATCCGAATTCCTCGCCGAGGAAGATGGGCACCGCGCCGAAGAGGTTGAGCGGGATGAGGTAGGATTTGCGCAGCATGCTTTGCCAGTCGACGATCATGAACCCGCGTCGTGCAGCAAGGATATCCTGGACACCGTTCCAGAAGAAGGGCAGCGCCAGAGCGAGAAGCCACCAGCGCGATGCCACGTGGGCAATGCCCAGTCCGGCATCCGCGAATCCCTCCCGGGCGAAGACAGCTCGCACCAGGACAGCAGCAAGCAGCGGGCTGAACGGGCCGAGGACGGAGAGAGCGGTATCCCAGTGTGTCGATCCGGCGTCATTTTTCTTCGCTGCTCTTGCAAGAAAGAATGGGACCCAGAGTAGCGCAAAGGCGAGGATGATGTATGTCCCGACCTCCACCCACGGAATCTGTGCTGAGAGCGTGATCGATGCAGCATTGTTTAGCTGGTTTTCCATCGATGATGTCCCCTTCCCTATGGATCAGCCACCTTGACGGATCTGTCTTAATCGCATCACCAGGTAAACCGCCAGCAGGAAGCACATCAGCCAGATGGTGATGACGATCGCCGCACCGGATTTGCTGACGATTTTCCCCTCCTACTTCCTTGAAGCGGCTTCCACTCTTGCCTCTGTCATGACATCGGAAGGGATCCATTTCAGGGCGAGTGCGAGGCCGAGTGGGGTAATGATGAGGTCGTCCAGATAGCCGAGGATCGGGATGAAATCCGGGATGAAATCAATCGGACTGAACGTATGAGCGACGACGAAGGCGGCCAGCGCTTTCGCATACCATGACACCCTCGGATCGCAATATGCATAATAGAGGGCGTAGGTTTCCTGCTTGAGACGGCTGGCCCACTGGTTGAGACGAGCAAGCATGGAAGGGAGCCTTTTGGCTAGTGTTCTTTACTATCCCAGTAGGCTTCAGCTTCGGATTCGAGTTTCTCCAGACGTGTGTAGTAGTCCGGGAACTCCCGCAGATGCGCGAGTGCTATTTTCCCTGTGAGGATCTCGTCATTATCGGTGACGTTGGTCTCGGGGTCGTGCAGCCCGTGTTCGAGTTCGACTCCCAGCCCCATACGGAATTCCTCGATGTCGATCTTGTCCCAGTTGATTCCAAGGGTGTCACCAATTTGTTTCGCTTCCTGTTGCGTGAATTTCCTGGTTGAACTCATCAATCAACTCCGTTTCGTGGAATGATGTGGGGGTGTTCCACACAGGTTCTGGATGCACTCTATTGTACTGCGAAGAACCAGATGTCCTCGGATCGACTCCATTTCCTGATGGACGCTACATTCATGAGCCGTTGTATTGTCAGGGTGAGGAGTCAGTCGGAAGCGAAAAAGCTCCGGGGATCGTAAACCACTTCCAGCGATGATATCTTCCCTTCACGCAGCGTAAACCATTGCGCGTAGGTAATGGTTCCGCCGGGCCCTTGAAAATCGACCAGCGCCGCGACGACATCGTCGCTTCCAAGCAGCGAGCGCACCTCCGCGTACATCTCCAATTCATCCCCCATTGCCTTGAGCTGGAGGATATAGTCGTCCGCACTCTCGGCGTTCATGAGAGGTCCTGTGAAGGTGAAGTCATCAGCAAGATAGTGACGGATATCTTCCGGGTGGGATGTGCCGGAAAAGAAGCGTTCAAAGTATTCCATGATGATGTCAAGATGGGTCATGGTTGCCTCCGTTTATGTGTGCAGGAAGCTCTCTATGGTTTCACGTAGACTCAGGGCTCTTGTGAAGGCAGCAGTGCTTCCAGGGCTTTGCGCTCGACGTCGGCTTCAAGTCTGGCTGATCTCTCGTTGTAGCACCCGGTTCGGCCCAGACACATTTGCTCTACGACATCCGGCGGGAATATGTCGTTAATGTCATCTCCGTAATAGCTTCCAATGCGGGGCATTTCGTATTCTGTGGGAAGGTAGCTGTCATTGTCGGAGGTCATGAAGACCATGACCGGAGCGCTGATGCCGCTCCCCCTGCTGAGTTTCCCTTCGTCAACGGTGTATTCCATGCAATATGCCCAGACGAATGCGAATCCGGCGTCCTGTTTTGCTTCGAACCCGAACACTTCCACGCTGCAGAAGATCTGTCCCCCGAAATGCGGTTCCACAAGCTGGCCGGCCAGGTATTCCTCCATCGCCGGCGCGAGGTCATCGAGTGTCGTGGCGGCGCGGGCGCATCCTCCCGCACAGATGGGGAGGAGGAACAGGAATATGGATAGTAACAGTATCTGGCGCCTGATCACACGGCTGGAATCGATGAGGACGCCATCCAGATCGAACAGGATAGCATCACATGTGAGTGTTCTCACGAAGGTATTCCTCCCGGTAGTTGCATTGATGAATCCCACGCATGGATTTCTTCGCATTCATCTCTACGCGTGGGGCAGCGGTGAAAAGTAGGGCTTTCGGAGACACTGCTCCTCGCTTGCCGCCGCCGGGCTACAGCCCCGAGCGGATGAAGTCCAGTCGTTCCCGGGCTTCCGGCGCCACGTCAAAGAAGCCGCTGAGCGTTTCGCATGGGTACTCGTTGCAGTGCGCGCAGTTGGGAAGCCCCTTTTCCATGGCGCAGCGTCGCATTTCGCAGGTAGCGCAGTGGCGGAATTGAAGCCCACTCTCGGCAGTGCAGCCTTCGCAGTTGATGTCGGCGGGATCGAGTGCGGCGTCGTACCACTGTGACCACTGAGCGGCGACTTCACGGCGCAGGTCGTCATCGTCGTCGCGGGTCGCAAGGTAAGCTCCGCATTCGAGACAGTCCAATCCGCAGTACGCGATCATCTCGCTCATGGTCTTCTCCTTCAATCGTAAGGGCGCATCCCTGCAGGCACCTATACTTTCACGACCGCCTCGCCATCGATCACGACGGTGCCTTCGTCGTTCACGCAGGTGGTGCTGAGCGTGACGATGGGCTTGTCCTCGCGGATGTGCGTGACTTCCACCGTGGCGGTGACTTCGTCACCGGCGTGGACCGGTGCGGTGAAGCGAAGCGTCTGCCCGAGGTAGATGCTGCCCTCGCCGGGGAGGTCATTACCCAGCAGGCCGGAGAACAGGCTGGCGACGAGCATGCCGTGTACGATCCGCCGTCCAAAAACGGTGCCTTCTGCGTACGCTGCATCGAGGTGGAGGGGATTCGCGTCGAGCGAAAGTTCTGCATAGCGCTCGACTTCCTCCTGGGTGAAGGCTTTGGTGACGGAGACCTTGTCGCCGACCTTGAAAGCGATTGACATCGATATTCCTCCCATGTTGTGTGTTTCTCTGATGATACAGGGAAAACACCTGGCGGCGAAGACGTTGAGGATGGATTTGGAATCCAGGGAGCAGGGAGGTTCCGGCCAGGATTGAAAACAGGCCTGCGCCCAATGCAGGCCTGTCCATGGGATTACGACCAATCCTTCTCAGGCTAGCGCCGTTGCATCTTCACCGTTCTCGATCACGTCGCGGATTGCAGCAATCACCTCCTCCGGCGAATCGATGTACAGGTAGTGCCCGGCTGTATCGAGCGCACGGAAATCGCTGTTGCTGCTGAGGTCTGCCAGTTCCTGCTGAAGCTCGACCCAAGCCGCCTGGTGTTCGTGGGAGGATCGCGCTGATGCAAGGACAACCAGAGGCATGTCGCCGAAGTCGGTCACCTCTCCCGCCTGGGCGAGCGTATCGGACGCGGCGACGGTTTCATCAAACCATGCCATGCTGGATTCGGGAAGGTAGGCCTGAACGGGGTCGTAGATCCCGGAGGGCAGATCGTAGATGTTCCCTTGATCTCGACCCGGCAACCCCAGATGCGAGAGAAGCAGGATCAACGGTCGAATGCGTGGGTCGGGGACATTCACCGTCAGCCCGTATTCGGCAAAATGCGTGAACATGTCGGGGTGGCTTGAGTCGACCAGCACCATACCGTACACATCCTCAGGATACTGACCCGCAAAAATCCTCACGTACACACCGCCAAACGCGTGGCCGACCAGCAAGTACGGGCCACGTTCACCAGCGGCTTCCAGCGCAACGGCAAGCTCGTTGGCAATTGTCTCGCCATCTCTGGGAAGCGGTCCCGCTTCACTCCACAGGATCCCTGCACGGTCGTAGCTGCATGCCCGCGTGAACTCGCCGACGTCTTCCAGCAAGGTCGACCAGCTCAAGGAGCCATACTGGTCGAGATCGGCTTCGAATACGACCGTCGGACTTCCCGATCCCACACAATGAAGGTGGATTGCGTGTGTTCTGAGGCTGACCATCTCGCCCGGCGCGGGATACTCGGCATGGTATTTGCCCCGAGCGATCGACTCGCGTACGAACAGGATGACCGCCAGGCACAGCACAAGGCCGAATGCCCCAAGGATGATCCGCCCGATCCAGCGCGGGATGGACGCTGACCGCTGTTTCCCATTCGTCGTTTTCCCCTGCATGTTCGTTTCTTCCTTTCCGGCGAAGCGGGTGAGCCCCTCGCCAAACAACGGATGTATAGTAAACTATACATCCTGTCAAGGGGGTAAACGTTTCGACGGAAAATCCATCACATCTACGACTAGCGATGATTACGAACCGTTGCTTCTGGTAGGAAGGTCTTTCTTCAGGCGTCGCTGCTGACACGGACCGAGGAAGCAATCTCCTCAAGAAGCGCCAGATCCCCCTCACCGCTCAATATGAGATACCGGTCGATCAGGGTAGTAAAGAAGAAGAACCCCTGCTCACCGTCGATGCCCTGGACGATGAAGACAACAGCCGCGTGACCGTTTTCAAGCATCAGGTCCTGGCGAGAGATCACCTCGATCCCGGAGGCGTCCCATGCGGTCATACGCACGTCGATGAAGGCGTCAAGGTCATTCCTGGGATCCCAGAGGAGCACGGTGATGTCCAGACGCGTCTCCCCTGGCGGTGTCTCCTCAGGCAGGACGTCGTTCGGACGCTCCCAGGATGTGAGAGCAGTGATCCCGCCGCGGCTGTAGATTTCATCGGGACCGACGGTCCACCCCGCCGGGTAGTCGAACTCAAAGCCGGCAGTGTCGTTGCGGTAGACGGCGGCTTCGAAGGTGATGCCCGTTGTCGGAGTGGGCTGCGCGACAGTTGGCGCTGGAGCAGCGGTATTCGTCGGCGCAGGCAACGGAGTGGGTTCCGGTGTGGCGGGTGTACAGGCTGCAAGGGCAAGCATGACGGCGAAGAGACCTGTGAACAGAACACGGTGGATCGATGTCATTGCTACCTCCTCATGGCGCAAGAACAGCATACCGCGTTCGAAAGGAGGCGATGTCATCTTTTCCCTTATTGTGATGCCTTCTCAAACTGCAGTGTGTAGCAGAAAAAGGTCCCCAGCCGTTCCTTCAGTTGGAAACCGTTCGAGACGGCGAGGCCTTCCAGGGTGGATGCAAGCGGGTAGTCCGGATCCAACAGGATTTCGCTGAAGGAGAGCGTACCGCCCGGCTTGAGGACGCGGTGGAATTCTAAAAGGGCTTTCTCCGGTGTGGGGATTTCACCGATGACGGTAATCATGTAGATCACATCGAAGGTTCTGTCCTCGAAGGGAAGGTCGAACACATTCGCTGTACGTGCGTGGAGATTAGTGATGCCTTCCCCCGCTGCGCGCATCTTCACGCCCTCGATCATCTTCGGCTCGATGTCAATGGTGACAAGCGTTCCCTCCGGACCGATGAGGCGTGCAGCCGCCATGGTGTAGGTGCCATTGCCGGGACCGATTTCGAGCACAGTCATCCCGGGCTCGATGCCGTGGCAGACGGCGGTGTGGTCGGGCGGCTGGATCCGACGACGGAGGGGATTGTCAATAGCCCCTGCCAGGAACGCGGGGATGGGAAACTTGATGACGTGTCGGATGACACGGATGATGGTGTGCAGGAGGAGAAAGGTGAGCGGCACCCCGAGAAGCAGGTAAAGGAGTACTCGAACGAAGGCTGGCATGCTTATGTCTCCAGGTCTTCCGTCCGTTGCGGGAACAAGGCGTACTCCGGGATGCGGCGTTCAGGGACGGCAGGCGCGCACATCGTACAGGCGGCGGATATCACCCTGGTCGTCAACCTGCTCCTGCAGCAGTACGACACACTCCAGCTCGAAGGCGTCACGCTGTTCCGGCGTCAGACGCCAGTACCAGGTGCCATCGAGGTAGAGGTAGTCGAACCCGTACGTGGCTGCAGACGCAGGGGTGAAGTCGTCAAGCAGGGCTTCGAATTCGGGCAGTGGCTGGCGCAGCGCGGTGTGGGACGTGGCAGGTCGGCCAAACAGCGTCACAGCACGGTAGGGCAGCGGGTCGAACACCTCCGCGTACGGCGGAAGTGTGTCCCAGTAGTCACGGCTGATGCGGGCGTCCATGCCGCCCGCAAAATAGGATTGCTGCGGGGCGGGAATGGCCTGCAGGCTGATGACGAAGAGGACCACACCGCTCACCGCACAGGCAGAGAGTGCCAGAACGAGGAGGGAGTTCATCCAGCGGCGGCGCCGGGAGCGGGTTTTCCACAGCCAGGGGATGCCCAGCAGCAGCCACACGGTCAGCGCGGCAGCCGTGATGCGTGTAGTATCGCGCTCGACCTTATAGTGCATGACGAGGGGCAGGGCAAAGGCGAAAACCGCACCCAGACCAAAGACGCCGGCGAGCCAGTCATCCTCCCGCAGACGGCGCCAGGCGCAGCGCGTGACCCATGGGCCCAGCACGATGACCGGTCCCAGCTCGGCCAGCGCGACCGGCCACTGGAGCGGATCAAACAGCGACAGTCGGCCGAAGTGCACCGACAGCACGGCAGGTGGCCAGTGAAACGCGAAGCCGTCGTAGCCGGAACTGGCCGGTGTTCCTCCGGTCAGTGGCGTCAGCACATCGCGCGTGAGTTCGGTGAGTACGCCCCCCTGGATCAGCGCGAGGGTCCCGGCTGTGAACAGAAGACCCCACATGCGCAAGTCCAGCTTTTTTTGCTGTACGCTCAGCACGAGTGCGGCGGCAAATCCGCCCAGCATAAGGACGACAAAGACAGCCTCCGCGGTGAGTGCCAGTGCCGCCAGCAGGATGGCGATCAGGGCGATCTCCTTCCACGTGAGTCGTCGCCGCACGAGCAGAAGAAGCAGGATCGGGATGAGGACCGGGAACGCGCCGCTGCCCGTCATCGACTGCACGAGCGGTGTCAGGACCCCGGATGCGTGGGCGAAGGGGAAGGGTACGGGCCCGCCGCCCTCAATGACCCACGGGCTTGCAAGCGCACCGGCGACGTTCGCTCCGGTGGCGAGGGCAGAACCCTGCAAGGCGATGCGTTCGTTGAGCGCGGACAGCACGCTATCTGGAAGAGCGAGCAGGAGCCAGCGCACGCCGCCGACAAAGGCCAGCGCGCCACTCCCCAGCAAACCAACCCACCCGCTGCCTGATGAGCGCCGGAACCAGTGCCATCCCAGCACGAGTGTGAGGGCAAGGAAGAGGGCGTTGGTGAGATCGTAGGCGCTCCAGGCGAAGAAGCCGCCGAAGCGCATCAGAGCCGCGGCAAACAGGTCCAGGCCGAAATGGTAGCTGAGTGTCATCTCCGGGTTGAGGTAGAAGTGCGGCGGCACGTCACCGGCGGCCATGGTGGAGATGAGCGGCAGGTTGTGGTAGTCGTCATAGATAGCGAGACCGCGGTTGATCAAGACGAGGAGGAGGGTGAGGGCTGCGAAGGCAAGCAGCGAGGGCAGCGCCGCCAGGATGTCTCCGGGATCAAGCCAGCTCTTTTTCCGTCCCCGCCAGGCGGACGCGAAACCCGCGATGAAGACCAACCCCGCCGCACACCACCAGGCGAGATTGAGCAGAAGGAACCTGGCGAGCAGCGCGGTGAGCGGGATGGAGAGGGTCAGGCCGAGGGCGATTCCGATGGGGAGCCGGTCGCGCTGCGGCTGACGCAGCACATGGGTTGCGAGCAGCCACCCGCCCAGGGCGAAAAGGCCCAGGCTGAGCAGGATAATCAGGATGGCGATCGGGTCGCCGGTGCGGCTCCAGTACATCGCGTTTGCCTTGTCAGAATCTATTCGTGGCTGTGAGTATAGATGAAGGGTTGTTTGACAGAAAGTTATGAAGCGAGGAGGATGTCAGTGAGAAGGCGAAAGAAATCGTGATCGACTCATAGCACAATGGGGAAAATGTCATTTGCTTGATTGGTAGGTGCATATAACCCTGTGCAGTGAATCAGGTTGCGACAAGGTAAAACAGGATGGCCTGCGGACCGTAGTTCATGACACCATGCAGCAGTGCGGGAGCAGCAATGCCGTCACTTTTTTCTCGCACGAAACCGAGTAGCAATCCCGCACCCGTCGTCCAGAAAACATGCGGCCAGTTCAGTAAACCAGTGAACCATCCAGCGTGCCAGAGGCCAAAGAGGATGGATGATATCAGCCACCCCCAGCCGACCTTTACGTCGCCGATTTCCCAGGAGTGCCCAAAAGCGCTGTTCAGGTGTGTCTGGATTGTTCCCCGGAACAGCAGTTCTTCACTCGGCGCGACGATGAGGTAGACGTAAAGAATATCCAGCGCGATCCCGGTGAAGCGTGTTGAGAAGGATGCAGTAAGCGGCACAAGAAGAAGTACGCCAGCGAATCCTGCTGAGGGTCTCGTGGATTTGCCCTTGTATATGTGCGCCAACCACAGCAGCAGTCCCACTTCGATCGCACAAATCAGCAGCGACCCCCACCACCGGTTCCAGTCCAGCCAGCTGAGAATCGCGCTGAGGATGAAGAAGGGGAAGAAACCAGCCGCTGCGAAGGGCAGCTGATCCTGTAATTGTTGAAGGATCCCTCCATTCGGTTCGTTCAGGCCAGACAACAGATAAAGAAGGAGAGATGCGATCAGCAACGCGGCATATCCCGGGAACAGGCGTCCGTCGAGAGCATTGATGAGATCGGCTGCTAACTGGATGTTGTTCACAATATGGAACAAGCCAACCATCGCGACGAAGACAAGACTTACTTTGATTAAGCTCCAGAGTCTGGATTTCATGCGGCCGCCCCCCGGTTCGAAGGATGTCCTATGATAGCGTAGGACTTCCGTGTCGGCATTCTGTTTTGCTCACGCGAATTGCGTACGCTGAGAAGTGCAGACGAGCATTGATTCTGATATGCAGGATAGAGGATTACATGTAACCGAGGTGCTCACGTAACCTCACCAGATGGAGGTAGGTATAGCGCGCCTCGTGCAGGTCTTCGGGCCAGAATGACATATCGTGTAAATCCAGCCAGCGCACAGCGCTGATGGTGTAATGTTCGGCGGCCTCGGGCTCGGGTTCGTGCCCCGGGCTTGCTTCGCCGCTGATGGGCGTGCAGAGGTAGGTCTTGAGCCGCTGGTACGGCTCTCCTTCGGGGAGTTGTGTTTCGAACAGCAGCCGCTCGACGCACACCTGGAGGTTGGTCTCTTCAAGCATCTCGCGTACCACGCATTCCTCCTCGGTTTCGCCATCCTCGCGCCCGCCGCCGGGGATGACCCAGAATCCGTGGCCGGTTGCGCGCTGCTCGTGGTGGATGAGGAGCACGTGGTCGTTGTGAACGATAAAGCCCTGATAGCGGGTGTGGCGTGGCATGCTTTCTTGACACCTCAACTTATGGGTACTCACCCAGGTACTGCTCCAGCCCTTCGAACCAGCCTTCGAGATATTCCTCCGGCGCATCACTAATCCGTACGAGGTAGTTGATGAACATGACCGTACGGGCGGCCATGAGAGTCTGCAGTTGATATTCATTCGCTGCCGGCCAGGGACGGATGTGTGTGTACCCTGCTTCGTAGGCTGCGCGCAGCGCAGGATAGTCCTCCCGGTGGCGGCCGTAGTAGAGCGTGACCGCCACGTCCTGCACCGGGTAGCCGCGCATGATGTCCTCGAAATCGATGATATGGACCTGCCCGCGATGCACATGCACGTTCCAGTAGTGCAGGTCACCGTGAATAAGGATGAGCCCGGAAGGATCGTCGAACAGTTTCGAGAAAAGGGTTTCCGCGCGGATGATGACGGCTTCCAGTACGTCGAGTCGCTGGGGCGGGAAGAACTGCCGGTAAGCCGGCTCGCGGTAGACCACCGGTTCCTCAGGATAGTAGAAGACCTTGTCCCACATTTTGGGCTGGATGTCAGGCGGGAGCTGGTTGAGCGAACTAGCGTGTTCATGAAGGCGGGCCATGGTGCTGCCTAACGCAGCATAGAAAGCGGGCTGCCGGTCCTCTTCCAGTGGCCGGCCGGGCACCCAGCGGAAAAGCGCGCAGCGGCGTTCGCCGGGGACGCCGGGGGCGGAAAGAACCGAAATCGCCTCGCCGTCGACGCGGAGGACCGGTTCGGTCACGCGGATGTCCGTGTCGCGGGCGATGGCATGCAGCCAGTACATCTCGGCGCGGTTCTCCACCAGGGTGGTCTCCTCGTCGGAGTAAATACGCAGCACGAGACGCTCGCCATCTCGTGTGCGGACCTGGAACATCGTGTTGGTTTCCTCGGTGAGAAAGCGCACGTCCTGGATGTCGAGGTCATACTCCTCGAGGGCTTTCAGCGCGAGTGTACGCAGGCGGCGGTGCTTGCCGCGCGGGGTGAGGTCAGCGAAGGGCTTCAAGACGCATGGCTCTCAGGGGAGATGGGTCTGTCCCCGAAATACCCGATTAGCAGCAGGATGATGAGCACACCGTTGAGGAGCATTTCGGCTGCCGTGAAGGGGAGCAGGAAGGGCGCCATCATCAGAGTGGCGGCGGAGACCAGCAGCGCCATCCACCAGCCCCACATCCGGTTCTTCCACAGCCCCCATGCCGAGAACGCGCGCAGCGAGGTGTAGAACAGGAACAGCGGGATCAGCCAGACCGGCTCTTCATCGAAGAGGGTCTGGATCTCGGCGAACAGCATGACGGGATAGATGTTGCGCACTACGTCCATTGCCATCAAGACGGCCGTCAGGCAGTCCGTGATTTCGATCAGGGCGTAGATGGCCTGCATCCACGCGGCGGCACGGAGCAGTCTGGGTCGTGCGCCGGCTCGGGTTGTTGTGTCCATGGATTTCTCCTCAACTCACTGCCGCGTCCGTTGTGGGAAGAACATCCCCGTGCGCTGGCGGTACGACGCATACTCGTCGCCATAGCGAAGAAGCAGGTCCTTCTCCTCGGCGAAGCACCACCAGATGAAGATGGGGATGTGCACGAGCGAATAGACAGCCATTGCGGGCGAGTGGACCAGGAAGGCGATCACCCACCACAGGGGGAGTTCCCCCATCGCCATGGGGTGGCGCACTTTCTCGTAGATGCCCCCGTACAGCCTGTGGCTTTTATCCGGGCGTATGGTCTCCTCCCCTGCGTCCAACGTAGCACGCATCATGAGGTATCCGCTGGGGAGGGCGATCACGGCTGCGATGACGACCGAAAGGGCATACGGCCAGGGAAAGGTGACCGGCAGCGGATCGATCGGCAGCGGATACCAGTGGTAGAGGATGTAATTGACTGTGATGACGCCCATCAGCAGGCTTGCGATGAGCCGGTAGGTCCCGCAGCGTTTGTAGGCAATCTCACCGATACGCTGTTCGAGCTGCGCCGGCCGTACGCTGAGCAGGTAGAAGATGTGCATTCCGAGCGTGGCGAGGATGAGGACAGCAGCGTTGATCCAGGCAAGCATGGTTTCTTCCTCCTGCTGGGTCAAGATAAAAGACGAAATATTCAGGCTGTGAGCAACTCCTCGATCGAGGGCACATGCTCCGGCCAGTTTCCATCGTGCATGCGGCGATGCTTCTCAGTCTCACAGAGGATGCACATATCCCGGATTTCTACTTCCTCTGCGGGGGTGACGTGCTGGAACTGCTTGATCAACGATTCGAGGATTGCGCTGAACAACAGGGATGGAGGAATCTCGGCCAGCATCGTCTCGAAGGTTTCCATCTCTTCGATCCAGTTTGCCCGGGCTTTGGCCAGCACAATTTCCACCTCTTCCACCAACTTCATCAAGGCGGGTTGATGGGCATCCACCTCGAGGATGGGCGCATCCGACTGGATGGTGCACGTGGTTCCATCCTTACCCGAGTCGATGATCAGGGTTCCTCCGAAAGTGAACGCCTCCACCTTCTTGTCTTTTCTGTCCGTGATGATGATCATCCCGGGCGCGACCTGGTAGGACTCATGATGCGCCCATGGATGGATGACGGTGAGATGCCCGATCCCTTCTTCGGGGAGGCTGCCGCCGGACGCGTAGACGAGAAGCCGGATCGTCCGGGGGTCGTAATGGCGCTGTGTCGGTGTGCCGGTGATGTGGATGTCAAGACCGGGATGCCCGATGGCGTGCGGGTGATGTTTGGGCCAGAAATGATAACCGAGTTCCAGGAGGGGATGATCAGGATGACCTTGCATAGGGAAACCTCACAATGACGACATGATGAATACAGCGACGCCGACATGCTGTCGCGAACATCCCGGATACACCCTGGAGGTGGACGTCAGCAGAACGCCGCAAGCTACCTTCCCATCATAATACGATGTTTATCTCCTGCGCGGGAAAGATAGGGAGTTTGTATGCTTTGAACCGGTTTTCGTCAACGCGGCGACTCAATCCAGGGCTTTCCAAGGAACGCTCAATCTGGCGTACAATCGCCACCACTTTCCTGACGGGGCAGCCTCGACGACTGCACGCGTTTGTCAGGCGGCACTGGTGTTACATGAATCCCCTCTTACTGCTCTTCCGGGACATCTTGAAACGAGATATCAACTGCCAGCGGAAGGTGATCATAGCGGCCTGTTTCAGGGTCGAGCATCACATCGCCGGCCTCCAACCCTGCCGCTTCCAGTTCAGTTACCGCCATGATGGTCGTGTTCAACACAAACGCGTTTTCAACGATGAGAACACTGTCTGTGTAGAGAATCCGATCAAGGATACCTGGATCGTGCACGGAGGTGTCATCACGCCACGTGTACCTATCCTCTCCGACACCATTATGTCGTGGCGCGGCATCAGCCAGATCGGTCTCATCCCAATCGGGCGGGATGTCGTGACCGTATCGTTCCTCATCCGCAATGTCGCCGCTGATCAACGTCGTCAAGTGGTGCGCTGGATCGGTGTCGTAGACGTTGAAATCACCCAGCACAACCATCGCCGTACCATAAGGTACATCGATTTCCCCTCCGGGCGTTCTGGCATCGCCAATCCAGGCGATGATGGCGTCCGCGTGATCCTGCCGCACCTGGATGTTGGCTTCTCCACCCTGGCTCTGAAAATGCGCACAAATCAGATACAGGTCATGCTCGTACTCGGCATCGGGCAGGTCGACGAGCGCCATGGCATGACCTAAATCCATGAAACGGCTTCTGTGGATAAACTCGCTTGCTTGCATGGTGAGATCAAAGCGGGCCGCGATGACATTGTCCTGTCCGCTGTGGGTTCGCCACACCTGGCCATCGTCCAGGGGCAGGGCTTCATCCAGAATATCACCAACTTGCTGCGGGTCTCGATACGGATTGATCTCTTGAAGACAGAGGATGTCTGGCTGAATGGCCCTCAGAATGCGTACAAACTCAGCTTCGGTATCATCTTGCCGCCACATATCATTCAGGGGATCGTCTTCAGGAAAGATCGAATCCCAGCCCACATTGAAACTCATGATCCGGATATGGTCTGGTGAGGCTTTCTCGAGAAAATCGATACCCAACAACGGCGCGTCGGGTTGCGTGAAGGATGCCTCTTCGACAGGTTGAGAACGACAACTGCACATGATGAACAAAATAAGAGCCATGCCCCCGGACAGGCATATCCTTCTGGCGCTTCCAGATGTCGTGCGAGTAATGGCCACCCTCATGACCCCTTTCACTCGTTTGGCACAGTCCCGACACATGGCTTCAAGCTGAACGGTCAACCCTCTACTCTGATCATACAACCAGTCCGGACAAGTCCGGCTACCTACGGACCCGCCCGTCTTACAAATCCTGCTCTTTCAACCAGCCCAGCATCCTGTCGGCCACGTTCTGCCAGCCCGTGTCCAACATCATGTCATGCCCGATGTTGGGAATGAATTCTGCTTCCGTGTTGTACGCGTTTGCCGTTGCCCGGACTTCGTCGGGTGCAATCAAATGGTCATCCGCAGCGCCCAGGACCAGCATTCTTGTATCGACGTTTCTCGGACGCGGCAAGTTCAGGAACATCATGTCGAAAAAGGCACGCATGGATTCATGTTGCTGGCGAACAATCCCGTAATAACGCATGAGGTCTCGATCATCCACATTCTCGGAAAAGAACAATTCTCTGAAGAGCGCGGGCTCGCCGATGGTGTGCAGTAAATTGAATGTCAGGGTGACCTTGAGAATGGTGAGCGGATGTTTTCTGGCCATACGCCACATCGCAGGGAACAGTCCAGCAGGGGGTGCAGACCCTAGCAGAATCGCTGCTGGCGCCTGGTGTGTTTCCAGGTACTTCTGAACCACCATCCCCCCCATGGAATGACCGACGACGATGGGTGGATGGTCGAGCTGCTCAACAACGTGCGCCACATCGGAGACGAAAGCCGACAACGGCGTCATCAGGAGTGTATCTCGCCCATCACTCGCGCCATGGCCACGGAGACTGATTGCATGAGACGTGTATCCATGATCGGCAAAGTAGGGTTGAAATGTCTCTCCCCAGCACCATGCGGCGTGCCACATGCCATGAACGAACACCAGAGATGTGGGATGTGAAACAGATTCTGGCTCTCTTGTCACGACTTCGATGTGCATGGATTGCCTCCCCTGTCATTGGGCTTTTTTGCATCGATGATCGTTCTGGGGCCGTCTGCTCTCGCTGATAGGGAGGCCATTCCAGGGGGCGGCCGGGGATCCGATCAAACATCCAGGAATTGCCCGGCATCCCCGATCAGCAGGAACGAGTTGTTGGCTGTTCAAACGATTTTATACGTACCTTCTGACGTCGGACTTATTTTCTTGAACCCGAATTTCTCATCGAACGACTGGACATCAGCCATCAAAGTCTCATACGCACCTGCAAGAGCTTCAACCTCCAGGTCCTCCATGATCCTTTGCATCATCATGGTGCCAAGTCTTTTTCCTTGATGCGCAGAATCAACAGCGATGTCCACAATTTCGAAATTAATGCCCCATCTCCAATCACTTTACCCATCCCCAATGTTTCGATTCCATGGATGACAATAATGCTATGGAGACTATTCGGTAAGCCCTTTTCAGCAGCCTCCGAGGAGCGTGGGGATAGCCCGGGAACATCTCTCAATCGAATGAATTCTTCTAGAGAAGCAATGCTCTTTTACACGGTATATACTGTGAATTCTCTTCTGCTTCGAACAATGAATGCGCTTGAGAAATCGCCCCCGGCTTGTGACGCTGCACACTGTCAAGGTCACAAATCAATCACGGATCCCCGATGTTTTCCAGGCTGCTTCCAGCGAAACGACAGGTGGCAGTCTGCCATGAAAGCGAAAGCTATCGTGCTCATGACTATCGAGCTGTTGTCAATCTAGAAAAACAAGAAATAGCGCGGAATTCGTTCCATATAGTCTCGATATGACTCTCCATACTGCTCCAGACAGGCCGACTCCTCCGCGAGGATTTTCCCATGCGCCCCGAGGATGCCCAGGAGGGTGACGATGAGGGCGGTACATGACCCGATCGCAATGCTGAGACCCAGGAAAGCGACCGAAACAGCCATTTGCTGTGGATGCCGTGAAATGGTGTAGAGCCCGCGTGTAACCGGCTGTGCGACCGGCGTGATTCGGAAGGTGGCAAGGGCGCTTAGGAAGCCAATCAATCCAAGGGCATAGATGGCAACACCGATTACAAAGACAGCATCACCACGTTTTAAGGGTGTCAAACCCATAACGATGAACCATATCAGGACCAGGACCACGATGAAGATGCGACGAGCCGGTGGGCGATGGATTTCAGCCGAGCGATCGTAGAGACGTGCGAGCGCTTCCTTCGGGAAAAACATTAACATGACTCCATACGCCCCGAAGAAGATGATAAGCAGGAGCAAACCATTGGCCCATCCGATTTCGAGATCTGGAAACAGTTCCATGAGCTTGTCCTCGAGAAGTCGATCCTTTACTACATTCGGCCATTGTCACCGAGGGCCTGCGATCTGCTTGTGCCCTGGATGCATAAACAAGGCAGGGAACCCTCAACGCGGTTCCATATGCAGAGCACCAGAAGGTTTCAGAATGGAATCAGGCTAGCCAGGTCTCTGCAGATATCGGTGATCATAACAGGCGACGGGAATTCCCAGAGAGCATTGCATCTCGATGAGCGGGATGAAGGTACGTGAGCACATGCATCGAACCTCCGAATAATCGTTACAAGTCTTCTGTGAGTTTGTCAAACGTCTCGACACTCACTGCGGGCGACGTGGTGAAACCGATGCCCAGCATCTTTGATAACGCGACTGATGTTTTCATCGCCTTTTCCGTGCTTGGCATGTCGACAATCAGGACCAGGTCCTTTTCACCGAGTATGGCATAAGCAGCCGTCAGTTTCCCGCCCTGCTTCTCAATCATTTCCTTCGTCTCGCTGGTGCGTCTTGCACTGATCTTCATGACAGAATCGGGTGAATAGCTTCCGAACATCAGATACGTAGCCATGATTTGCCCTCCCTGGCGATTGGTTCGTTGAGCAATGGAGATCCGAGCGAACTCTCTGGGACTTCCCGCTCATAGTATATAGAAAGAATCGCTCGTCGTCTTGCTTGTGGTTTAACGGATGGTTTCTGAGAACGCGACGGGGAGGTCTTGTCAGCTCGTTCCAACCAGAGGTTCAGTACTCTTCTTCAGGGCCAGAAAGCGAAGTGACCTTGCCGTTTGAATCCGCCGGTCTGGCAGCTTTCGAATCGCGGCGTGTTGCCGATGTCGATGAGGCCTAATACCTTGTTCCTGCGGCCGCGTCCAGCGGAAACGCAGCGTGGATACGAGCCAGATCAGTCTCCGTCAGGGTCACATCAAGTGCGCCCAGGTTTTGCTCCAGATAGTTGCGGCGTTTTGTTCCCGGAATGGCAACAATATCCTCTCCCTGTGCCAGAACCCAGGCCAGAGCCAGCTGGGCCGGCACAACATTCTTGTCTTGAGCTATCTCGGTTATGCGCTCAACCAGAACCAGGTTCCTGGCAAAATTGTCACGTTGAAAGCGAGGATTGGTCCGCCGCCAGTCATCCACGTCCAGATCCTCAAACTGCGTGATACGGCCAGTCAAAAAACCTCGTCCCAGTGGGCTATACGCGACAAACGTGATCCCCAACTCGCGCGTCATGGCCAGAATCTTCTTTTCCGGCTCCCGACTCCATAAGGAATATTCGGTTTGCAGAGCGCTGATGGGATGGACGGCGTGGGCCCTCCGGATCAGGTCTGGCGCTGCTTCAGACAGGCCAAGATAGCGCACCTTGCCCGCCTGAACCAATTCAGCCATCGCGCCGACAGTCTCCTCAATAGGGATCTCCGGGTCAACGCGGTGTAGATAGTACAGATCAATGGTATCCACCCCCAATCGTTTGAGGGAAGCTTCACATGCCGAGTGGACGTATTCGGGCTTACCATTTACACCTAAGAATGCGCGCTTTGCATTCCGCATTACACCGAATTTTGTGCCGATAACAACCTTGTCGCGTCGGTCAGCAATCGCTTTGCCGACCAACATTTCATTTGTCCAGGGACCATACATATCCGAGGTGTCAAAGAGAGACACACCCATATCAATGGCTCGGTGGATGGTTGCAATTGATTCCGGCTCTTGGGCTGAACCGTAAAACTCTGACATTCCCATACAGCCCAGCCCAAGGACAGAGATGTCGATATTGCTGTGTCCCAAACTGAGATATTTCATCGTGTGTTCTCCTAAGGCTCATGCGCCGGGTTGAACTGTCAAGGTTGCCTGGGCTTGCAGGTTGATCACTGCTACTAACAGGTGTTTACGCAAGAAAATACAATGAATACGTGAACCGGCTGAACGCCGGAAGTCAAAAGGAAAGTAAATACCTGGGTACGCGCTTCATGTATGCACGATACGCATTACCGAATTGCTCCAAACATGCTTGTTCCTCCAGCATGATCCTGGCGTGCCCGAATATGGAGGCGAGTGTGTGAAGGATCAATACGGGCCATGAGCCAATCGCAATGCCTATCCCGAATACCGATATGAAGAGCATAAGAATCTGTGGATGGCGAGAAATTCTGTAAAGCCCTTGTTGCGCAGGCTGATCAACCGGTCTGTTCTTGAAATTGATAAGGGCAACAATAAATCCAGTAAAACCAAGACCAAATAGAATCAGGCTGGGAAGAAATACAGCAGTTCCTGTTTTCAATGGAGTAAGAAGAATCAGGATGAGAGAGAGTAGCCCCAGCGATTCTCTGATGATGTTGAAGGCCTTCTGTTTTCGACTCAAACTCGAGCGATCATAACGGTACAGCTCTTTGACGACATTCTCAGGAAAGGCAAGGAGTACAACGCCATAGATCAGGTAGAGTATAACCAGAAAAATCCAGCCGTTCAGCATCCCGATTTGGAGAGTGGGAAAGAGTTCCATCTTCATCTCCAGATACGCGAACATGCATGCGAAAGGCTTTCAAGCAACATGGGTAGCCCAGGATCTGGAACAGGAAGAATGCTGTTGGAAGTCTCTTCCTTCTCCACACGGGCGCTCGTTACGCCTGACTGCTTCGAGCTTCGCTACGGTGAATAACTCGAATCCTGTGTGAGCGATGAAAATGAGGTGATGAATCGGAAGTTAGGCGCCCCAGGATCGGCTTATGCATGTAGATTAGCAATGCTAACCAGGCAGACGAACACTTCCTCAATCATTACACCTGCACGTTTACGAAGAAGAAGCAAAGCTGCAGGGCCTAAAACCACAATTAATACTGCAGGGAATATCATGAAAACGAAAACGAGGACAACGAAAAGCACGCCCGAGGTTTTTCTTCCCGATTCAATGACGGAGAAACTCCAACGCAACGCAGGGTAGGATGCTGCAACCAGGAGAATAGCCGTCCCGATAAGTGGCAATCCAAGCGCCCGATTCTCCGTATTGAAGAACTGCATGAAATACGTGCGGTTTAGTATGAAGATGATTACCCCGAGAAATATGGGGAGTCCTGCCAGCATGCGAGCCTTGTTCTTGGCCCGTTTTCGTCGGGATTCCAGCTCCCGTCGTTCTTTCTCTTCACGCTCGGATTCAGTAGCTTCCAATTCGGCAACACGTTGACGCAGGTCTATCAATTCCTGTTCGACGTTTTTCTTTGAATCATCTTCACTGATCATCATAGGTCTCCAGATGTCATACATGTCGATTTCTTATCCGGGTACCTGTGAGCAATCATTACCGGTTCCAGTAATGGTTACCATTCATACTTGCATATCCTGGCTACCTGACGGTTTCGAGATCGGGTCTGCGGTCCAGGGCAGACTGTCTGACCTCAACGCCCGGCAGGCCAGTCCAGGGCTGCGCCGGGAATCGTATCTCCTCCAGCAACCCAATCATACAACGGCTCAGGCTTGTGCGGCGGGCGTTACTCTACGAGGTTGCCTCCGAAGGCGATACGCCCTTTCGCTGCAGGTTCAACCATGATGTGAACATTCCTTGACGGTATGCCGGATGCAGATGAAATGGCATCCGTGACTTTGGCCAACTGCTCGCGAAGCGTCTCAGCGTGCGGGACCTCAGACTGGATGAGAGAGACGAGGATCGGAGTGATCCCTTCCTCGACGCCATCATTTTCGGCGTAGTGTTCCGGGGGAACGAAAGCCTGCCTTACCCAGGTGCCCTGGGGTCGGGAGTGGAGTGCATGACCGGCACCATCGGCTATTCGTTGTGCCAGGTCTTCAGGGAAATCCTTCGGGCTACCAACGACGTGCACTGTGAGGATTGGCATACAGTCTCCTTACCGCCTCGTGGCTGCTAACCTGACCTCGCTAGCCGCCAGTCCAGGGAACGTCCGGGGTGCCTCGCCCCAGTTGCTTATCCCCAACCCCCTTTTTGTTTCCTGGCTTGATTGTTGAACTGCATTTCCGCGAAGCACACTCTTGAGTGCTGCCTGTTCCGCGCGCAGCGAAGGGGTCCACAGCCGCCATGCACTCAGTTGCCCGGTCAACGAACCTCTCTTAGATGACTGGACCGGTCGTGAATATATCCATCGCCTTTGTGTATCCCGATATCTCTGCCATCGTCAGCGTCCCGGATGCAACCTGCAGTATCTCCTGGAAGATCCGCTTTCCCGCATCAGGCAGGGTTTCCTTACCGTCCATCAAGGAACTTACATTCATATCCATGTGATCCCGCATTCGATCCCACGTTACCTTGTTTCCGGTAATTTTGAGGACAGGCACAAACGGGAACCCCTGTGGAGCACCCCTGCCCGTGGTGAAGGCAATCACCGTACATCCCGCTGCCGCCAATCCCGTCAGGATGACGGGTTCTTTTCCAGGAGAATCCATCACCACGAGGCCCTTCACCCGGGGGGCGACGCCATACTCATAGACCGCCTGTATTGGAGCGGATCCTGCCTTGGCAATGGCGCCCAGCGATTTCTCCTCAATGGTCGTCAATCCTCCTTTGATATTTCCTCCAGTGGGTTGACCTCCCCGGATATCTTCGCCCACCGATTTCGCCCTGTTTTCCATTCTCTCGACGAGGTCAAGGATTTGCTTCCCGACGTGCTCATCCCTGGCGTGCAGCGCGAGCAGATGCTCTGCGCCGATAAACTCCGTGACTTCACCCAGAATGGAGGTGCCTCCGGCCTCTACTAGCAAATCCGAGGCAATGCCCAGCGCCGGATTGGGGGCTAATCCCGAGGTGGTATCGGAACTGCCGCATTTAAGCCCGAGCACCAGATCGCTCACCGGACAGGGAGTCCTCTCGATCTTTGATGCCTCCTGTGCCATTTGCTGGACGAGCAGCGTGCCCTCGGCAACGGATTTCGCAGCGCCGCCTGTCTCCTGGATCACGATGGTCTCCACGCGCTTTCCCGACTCGGCGATGGCCTTCGCAACCTCTCCTACCGCAGTGCTCTCACAGCCTAACGATACGAGAAGAACTGCTGCGAGATTGGGATTCACCCCGAGGCCAATGAGGGTATCGTTGACACGGGTGATATCAATAGGTGTCTGGCAGCAGCCCTGCTGGTGCATGAATGCAGTGGCTCCCGCAACCTGGCGTGCAATGTCATCCGCCACCTCATTGGCACAGACCACCGTGGAGATAATGCCGATGTAATTCCTGGTCCCCACGCTGCCATCTTTTCTTCTGAACCCTTGAAATTCCATTTCCATCCTCCTACCCCTCCAGATCACCGCGTCCCCTGAGGCTCTCAATGTTATGGATGTGGGCATGGGTTCCCTCAGCGATATCCTGGGTAGCCCGCCCCATGACCTCGCCATATTTCAGGATGTCTTCGCCTGGCGGGATATCCCGCACAGCGAACTTGTGACCATAGGGGATAGGCTCCTGTACGTGAATCACGCTGCTCTTATCCCCTGTGCCGATGACGACCTTCTCGTCGGGCTGAAGGTCTCGAAGAGCCGTGGCAACATTGTCCTTTTCATGGATCATCATGGCATCTATTTTCATGCTGCGACTCCTTGGGGAGAATGCTATTCTGCTACGTCTTCTTTCCACGGGTTCTTGAAGGTTCAGCACCAAGAATACATGGGATCATTTTTTCGGGATAATCAAATCCAGACCCTTTTCACCCACAGCTCTAGAATCACGTATTCATTCTCTGCGGTAAGCAAGGCTTCAGCTCGGTCGTCCTCATGTCTGTAGGCGCGTTGCCTTACCGACATGGAAATGAACCCGGAAAGCTGCCTATGTTACCTTCCTGCCTTCCAACACCATCAGATGAACGAGCTTCCGTAATGGAAAATCGAGAGAATTGGAATTCAGGAATGGAGATCCGAGACCTGGCTCCGTGTCTGTCTATCCTTTGAGGAAAAAGAGGTTGAATGCCATGGCGAAACCACTCATGACGACGAAATACAACCAGGCGATGCCTGGGAGATCCCAGAAGAACAAGCCCAGCAGGATGACAATTGGGAACAGAATGGAAATGATGCACTCCATCTGAGCCACGATCTTCACCTTTTCCCACGATGTCTCTCTGAAAGCCAGGAATGAACTGATGGCGAATCCAAGGATGGCGGTACCAAACAGCCTGAATACCTGCGGCACCTGATTGGACAGGCAGCCTGTCAAGTCGCCCCACAGTACGGGGGCGAACAGGTAAGTAAGGGCGAAGATGCTCATCATGATGCCGTGAACGAGGAAGGTGTATTTAAGTCCCGATGGTGTTTGCTTTTCCATTTGCTTACCCCTTTCTTGCTTCTGAGACGCCGAACGGTTTCAAACCCTGGCCTGTCGGACCGGGACAGGCTGCCTTCCAAGCTCGTCAGCTTTGCCGATGAGCCGTATGCCTCCAGCGAGTTTTCAGGAAGCCTTTCCAGGGATCTCTCTAACCTAATCAACGATAGCCTGATGTACGAGTGTTAAGAATTTCCAGTAAAAATCGGGATAACTATCACAAAAAGTGTTAGGCATGATTATGGCGATCAGACTCTCTTCCGGGTTAATCCAAAATAATGTCGTATCGCCTCCTCCCCATCCGTACGACCCATTCGAAGCCAAGAAACCACATTGATTTGCATCAACGATCACTCCAACACCAAACCCAAATCCCATTCCAATTAGCGTCCCATGTATGCCCACTTCGAGTGGCAGATGGGATTTTGCCAAATGGTTGCAGGTAATTAGGCTAACTGACTTTCGTGATAACAGACATTCGTCTTCTAATCTTCCCCTGTTCAACAACATCAATGAGAAACGATGAAAATCGGAAATTGTAGAGACAAGACCTGTACCACCATATGTCAATGTTGGTCGTTTTGAGTATTCACCAACATCTTCTTCGCCAGCTTCAACAAATCCGTTTTCCTCTGAAGCTATATAGAAACTCGCAAGGTTTTTGAGTTTTTCGGTTGGAAGATAGAAGCCTGTGTCGACCATCCCTAATGGTTGGAAAATTCTGCTTGCAAGAAATTCATCGAATGGTTTATCCGAAAACATCTCAATCAGATACGCAAGAACTTCATTTGAATAACTATACCGCCATGCCTCACCGGGCTGTGTAACAAGGGGTTGGATTGCAATTTTCTTGACGCCTTCTTCCAAAGTCTCATTCTCGTTAAAAACATCAAATTCGCGGTACTTCTGATCCACATACGAATCAGGATAAAACCCATAACTTAAACCGGAAGTGTGCGTTAGGAGATCCTTGATGGTGATACTTCTATTTGCGTCTATAAAATCCGGATGATCACTGGAATTATCCGTTACAACTCTCATATCTTGAAATTCCGGAAGGTATGCGGATATTGGATCTGTCAGAAGAAACTTGCCTTCCTCAAACAACATCATCACTGCAACGACAGTGATGGGTTTTGTCATGGAAAAAATGGGAAAAATGGTGTCCGTCCTAATTCTCGATCCGTCTTCAATGTTCGAGTAACCGAAGTTTTCATGATATGCAATCTTGCCATCACGTGAGACAAGAACATTCAAACCTGCTATTTTCCCATCATCAATATATTTCTTCATGGAACTTGTTAATCTGGTGAGACGTGAGATGTCAAAGCCAACCAGGGACGGATCTACGTTCTTCATCGATATCTCCTTTCCAAGATTGGTGCGAGTGGCTCTCTAAAGGTTGAGAAACCTGCCCGGTCGATTAAGGCCAGCCAATGGGCCAATGACCAGCCTCAATAACTGTTCTCGCTTTATTTCCAACCCTCAAGAACCAAGGATGATCCCGACAAGTGACATGATGAGCGCGAGCGGCGCCGATTACTCAAGGTTTTGATCAGCAATGGTCCAGCCGAACAGCCATTCGAACATGTATTCAGAGATGGCTCCAATGACGATGTCTGCGATTCGTTCTCTTAAGTTCAATTCATCAACTCAAATTCAATCATGCCCTGCCTGACGCAATAATCAGGGTGTGTTTCATTGCGTGCGCTGCTTTTGATTGTTATCTGACAACGTCCATCGTTGATGAACAAATCTTCCTGGTTCCTTATACGAGATGACTTTTGCAGGAACTCCAGCAACGGTTGCATTTTCAGGTACATCTCTGGTCACAACACTTCCTGCTCCTATTGTTGAATTATTCCCGATGACGACATGTTCAATAATATTTACATTGGGTCCGATGTAGACGTTATCGCCAATGTCAGCGGCATGACCATAATTGCTTCCGATGGTTGTAAACTGACTCAGATTTACATTGTTTCCAATCCTGGCAGAAGGGCTGATGACAATACACATGTGATGTCCTAAATACAGCCCGTATCCAATTTGCGTTTGACGAGGAATTTGAATGAGGTATTTGTTTGCCAGTCTTTTATGCATCACGATGGATATCAGGCGAATCATTGGATTCGTATGCCGCGTTGATCGTAGCCAAAAACTATACTTGAAAGACCTGTTTCTGATGTAATGCTTGACGAACAAAGGCAAAGAGTATTTTCCTGCATATCGGACCAGGTCACTTTTTATGTAATTCCAAGTTTCCATTGTCTCTCCAGATAACAGTTGCGAAGCCTGGCTTGTCGGCCCGGGACAGGCTGCCCATCCTCGCGGGCTTCAAGGCCACCTGTGCCTGCAGCCCAGGTGCAGGCAGTGGGGGGAGTTGCCTGCCTTCTACTCCGGACTTACTTCAGCTCTAGGCAAAACCGGCTGAATCTCAGGTCTACCTGTCCTGAACGGAAAGGCTTGGGCTCCAGTGAATGGTTATGCGGTTCCTGCAACGATATCTTCAGATCTAGCTTAAACATCAAATGCCCATTCGCCGTCTCGCATAAGTGGTTCGACACTGCCATCCTCACTCACTGCATCCACGTCGATCTTTTCCGAGCCAATCATACAGTCAATATGGTCAAGGCTTTGGTTCCCCCCGGCTGCTGCAAATTCGTCGTCCGACATGGATTCTCCACCTTCGATGTTGAATCGAAAACCCTGCCCAAGTGCAATATGGCTTGAGGCGTTTTCATCGATGAGAATACTATAAAACAACAAACCGGTTCGGGAGATCGGGGAGCTGTTGGGAACCAGAGCGATTTCCCCAAGACGGCTAACTCCCTCATCCGTCTTAAGTAGTTCGATCAACAACTCCTCATTGCTCTCGGCTGATGCTTTTACAATCTTCCCCCCTGAGAATGTGAGGCGTATTCCCGTTATCACAGTCCCACTATACACAAGAGGTTTGGTCATTCTGATAATGCCCTCGGTCTTATCCTTGTGTGGAAGCGTGAATATCTCCTCCGTCGGAATATTCATGACGAAATCGTTTCCATTTTGACTGGTCATCTTGGCGGTTCCCCATATATGCTTTTGGGGTAAGCCAACCTCTAACTCGGTTCCTGGTCCCTTCAACTCCAAAGCAACGAATTGCTTCATATTTAGAAACTTACATCGTGCGGCAAGCCGAGAAATGTGATCATGCCAACCCAAGACTGGATCGGACTCTTTAACACGGCAAATGTCGAAGATTGTGTCCCAGATCTCCGCTGTTCTATTCTCTGAAGGAATATGAGGGAGGACTTTATCCGCCCAGGTCTCGACTGGAGCAGCGGCGATCGTCATCACTTTCTTATTTCCCAATTTGAGAAATGGTTTCATATGTTTCAAGGTCGTACGAAGAACCGTTGTCGTCTGGCTAACATCCTGATTTTTGAAAAGCTCGGGATTCCCAGCAGCAAGAATTAATACCGCATCTCCTGCTTCTCCATATTCCAGAGCCGCGTTGCTGCGCCATGTTGGAAATTCTTCAAGTGTGTCATGAGGGGCGTATTGAAGACGGACCAGCTCAAGCTGATCATCATTCCACATGACGTCCACGAATCTGGCACCCATCTGGTATGCCTTCTTTGCAATAAGCCGAATCAAAGGCGCCAGTTCCAGTGGTGTTCCCAGGACCTCATAGAATGGTGGCCCGATCAACAAACGTTGTCCTGGTTGAATATTTAGCCCAGCTTTTACAATCACCTCTGCGTACTTATCAAGGTTGCGATCGAATTCGGAAGACATTGAAGCACCTCCAAATGTACGCCTGACGATCAAGATGACATCAGGACCGCATAACGGTTTCGAGCCCTGGTCTGTCGGCCCAGGAAAGGCAGCAACTAGTCATCCACAGCGCAACGAAACCCCACATTGCTTGTTCGAATCGTAGGGGCCCCGGGGTGGTAGCGAAAGGCAGAGATATGCAGCTCGCCGTTCGATCCATCGCGCCACGAGCCCCCACGCGCCACCCGATATTCCCCGGAAGTCGGGCCGCCCGGGTTCTCTGCCGGCGACACCCGGAAATAGTCCGGGTCATACCAGTCATTCACCCACTCCCATACGTTGCCAGCCATGTCCTCGGCGCCGCACCAACTAGCCCCATCTGGATAGCTGCCCACCGGCGCGGTCTGTTCATATCCATCGTCGTAATCGGTCGTTCTCCAGTCTTGCGTGCAGTTTGCATCACAAGAATTGGCAAACGTGCCATCAAACGTGTCCCCCCAGGGGAACACATTTGCGGCTGGCCCCCGTGCTGCATATTCCCACTCCGCCTCGGTCGGCAGCCGCCCTCCTGTCCACTCGCAGTAATCCTGGGCTCCTTGCCAGTCTACACACACTGCCGGATGGTCAGCTAAATCCGGATCTCCATAGGTTGGTTCCCCCCAATTACACGTTGTTGGCGCCTCGCACGCCCCCGCCTCAACGCACTCCTGGTACTGTGCATTGGTCACCTCGTACTGGTCGATCCAGAACCCGTCCAGGGCCACCGTATGCGCCGGTTGCTCGTTCTCGTACCACCATCGCTGGCAATCCTCGAGATACGCGCTGCACAATTGCATCGCGTAATTCAGATCAGCATCATCGCTTCCCATCTCGAACTCGCCTGCCGGCACGTAGACCATCAGCGCACCATCAGGTCGGATCCAGGTCGAACCCAGAGATGGGCTTGCAGGCATCGCGTCGATCATGTGGGCTGTGGGGGTAGGCAAAGGTGTCTCTTCAGAGGTGGTGATCGCCTGACTGCAGGCCACAAGCACGGTCGTGCATAGGGCCAGCATCCCTGCTTTTGCTATTTGTCGCATAGTACACCTTCGGATGGATCTATGGCTGAACAGGCACGACGGACAAGCCGCCAGGCTCTGAAGCTGCTCACGAGCGTCAGACAGCGTGTACACATTCTAGCTTCCCTCCGCAGCACTCGAGAGCGGGTTAACGGTTTCGAACCCTGCCCTTGCTGGTAGTGCACTTATACGCATCAACAGGCTGGCAAATGCCACAGCATTGTTCAGGCCGGGTTGTGCCAAGGCATTCATCCCTCTTATGGACTTCGCAGATGGAGCTGACCGTTCTTGCTAATCCTTGTTACTCCAATGCGACAGAAGAACTCCCCTAATTCCTTCTGTTCCTTGAAATGTAGCGACCTCAATATTGCTTGCTTCAAACTTGTCCCCAAGCATCATTTGGAAATGAATGAATGCCATTGGCGTATAGACGTGTGGATTTTGAGAGTCCTCCTTAACAAACGATTTCACTTTGGTTTCATCAGATACCCAGGATCGATAGGGTTTGTTTCTCACGGTCATGCTACCAAGTATCTCGTTTATCAAGCTCTCTTGTTGCACAAAATCCCTGTTAAATATAATGAGAAGCGCATCCAGCGTTGTCATTGTTCGATCTCCTTTCCATTAGGTGCATAAGTGGAGCGAGAGTAGAGTCATCACGCCTGCCGCAGGTTGCATTTCTCCTCGCTGCTATTTTCCGGTAATCATACAATTTCTGTAGTTGTCATCGTTGGCACCGCCTTTTCTCATTGTGATAAGCGGGGGAACGTTTACGCTGAGCGGCCCCCTCTGCTCCGAATACACATCAAGGCTGGCTAAATTCGGCCGAATCTTTGGACCGCGCCAGCGTGTGTTAAGCGAATTGAGTTACTGTTGCATAGACCAGGCACAATAGAATCCTTGCGGAATCATAAATTGATCAAGATTGTATAGATCCAAATACAGCCTTACGGTTCGGCTGGTCTCAACTATCTTAACTTCATAGATATCTAAAATCGTATCGTCAGTTTGCAAGGAACCAATCCTTGAGTACGCGACAGGTTGCCCTCCGGGGCCTACCAGATTATCGAGGTATGCCCTTTCAAGAGAAGGGCCTACAAGAGTATCGCCTCTTCCAACACCTATTGAGTTATCTTCGGTGTACCCATATGAAGAATCGCTGCTGATCGGGCAGAAGCCCTCCATGGGTGTGGGCTCGAAGAACTCTACTCTGGTTAACAATGCATTGAATAGTGTTTCCCCTTCTGTTCGCCAACGGGCTTCGGCTGCGAATGCAAAGATCACGATGACGCGCTCTTCATAATGACTTGCCATCGCAATACGACCGATACTTGGCCTACCGAATAGGCTGCCTTCGATATCAGCGGCAAGACCTTCCACGTTGCCGACTGAAAGTGGGTAATACTCCGAAGCATCGAAGTTACTAATATCGTGGGACATACTGAACATAAAAGCACGAAGGGAATCCCCGAGTGTTTGATCCGGTAACATTGGCACGATTCCCATAGTGATATAGACCATTTGATCTTCGCTGGCCAGGGTTACAGACCCCGGACGATATGTGTGCCAATAATCCGGCAAGTATGGGTATCGGAAACCGCCATGCTCGATTTCTTCATAATCCCCCAGGATCACCTCAATAGTTGACACAGGCGTAGGCTCAATGGGATCAGTTGGCTCCGGAGATGGCGTATTTGCCATGAGATTTGTTGGGGTTTGTGACGCCTGAATGGTTGATGTGCTAGGGGTCTCTGTGGAACTGCCAGATGCATTACATCCAAAGCTGGCTAATAATGCAAAGCACAAGATCACAGAATCGAGTGCTTTCATTAATCCATCCTATCCCAATTCGACAAACGGTTTCGAGCCCCGGCCAATCGGCCCGGGACAAGCATCCGGCTCCATAAGCCACAAAATTGCTTTTCTACCGAGTTCATCCCTGCACACGGACGGGATCAACACCAACCCATCACTAACCATACGCCATGACAACCAGATGGCTCTCCGAATTTCGAGCCCCCCATCCTCCTGTCAAGTCGAATGCAATCAGATCGTTCTTCTCCAGTACCGGAACTTCTCGGTCTCTCGCACGCATTCAAACTTATTTTTGCGCAAAACCTCTTCCGATGCCAGATTGTCTTTTTCCGTCTCTGCGATCACGGCCTTCACCCCATCTTGTTGAAGTGCCCAACGGGCAACGGCTTGAATACATTCCGTCATATAGCCCTTGTTGCGAAAGGCTTCAGCAAGACCGTAGCCGATTTCTACCTCCCCATCATGATTGGGAGGGCCCTTGAATCCAATCCCTCCGATAACTATGTTGCGAGAGTTTTCCACAATCGGCCAATTCGTCAGCCACCACGCCGTGCAGCGGAGCTCATCCAGCGCATGCAGCGATTGACGCATAACATCCTGAAACCATTCTTCATGCGCCGGGTCACCGACGACACCAAGCTTGTTCCAGAGAATGGCTGGTGACTCGATAAATTGTTGAAACTGCTTTTTCGTGAGTTGGTAAATACGACAGCGTGACGTCTGAAGGCTCATACGGTCCATCATTCCTCAGTTTCACTTATGGATACTTGTTCCGGCAGAACAGCAAGCGTGCGGAAACGTCCCATGCAAGAGCTGGCGAACAGTTTCGACCCCTGGCCGGGACGACGCACCCCGAATGCTCCTAGCCCATCCACATCATATACCCTGGCTTGCTTTTCGCGCAGCACACTCTTGCGTGCCGTCTGCCCTGAGCGAAGCGAAGGTGTCCGCCTGTCCTGGACGGCCAGTCCCGGCTTGAGCGAGTGGTTAGGTCGATCAATGACTCATCCAGATCCTTCGGTACTAGTTCGCACACAAATCCACATCGTAAATTTGACCCCTTGCCCACTGAGCTCCCGTTGTTCGAGAACACTGAAGCCAAATTGTTGGATTTCATCACCAAGTGTTTCGCGAGCTGCCGCAGCACCCGATACCGATCCGTCCTTAACGATCACCAGATTTCCACCCTGTCGGAGGACTCGATGGATCTCGCCGAATCCTCTCTCCTTGTCAAGCCAATGATCGAGGGAGTCGAATGCAAAGACAAAATCAGCCGTATCGTCTCCCAGGGGAATGTCCTCCGCAGAGCCCTCTCGATACTCGATCCGATCCGAACCGAGATGATCCAGCGTACGTTCTCGCGCAATTTCGATCATCCGCGGAACGGGATCAATCCCGACGAGTTTCCCACCACTGACTTTTAAGGAGGCGTGTCGAAGGGCAGATCCTGTACCGCATCCAACATCGACGATCACGGCATCATCATGGAAATCCAGTTCATCCACTGCAAGTCGATTGGTAGAGTACTCTCCATAATTCTTTGCGTACCATTCTGCTGTGTCAGAATTCCAGTCAGCCAATGTGTATGCCTTTCAAGATCGGCCTGACGGTTTCAAGCCCTGAACGCACAGTCCAGGGCTTGAGCGAGGGGCTATGCTGCTTCGTTAATCGTGTAAAAACTCTTCACCAAAGGTTCCTTCAATAATACCTGGCAAAATCGAATATACAGACTGACCGAGTTCGTCATCGAAGTCTGCCATGATCTGGAATCGCGCTTTCCATACCGATGTCGTGATTACATTGATGCCGTATCGAAGCGCTACGTCAACAAGCCGCTTCTCCATCAGGCAGAATCCAGATGGCGCCGATATCACATCACAGAGTTGTATCAGCCGATCATATTTATTGAATTCGACGGATGAAACGAATTCCTCCAGGAAGAGAAGTTCTTCGTGGCTGCAATCTCGCTCGCCCATATAAGCATCGAGGTTGGCGATTGGGAAACTGTGAGTCAGGGAGATTCGTGCCGCATCCTCATATCCAAGGTCGGAAAGGAATCGATATCCATCAATAAGATGCCTGATATGAAATCTTCCCTCACGGCGGCCGATATCATGCAGCAGTCCAAGTACATATGACACTTCGGGGTCAGGATCCTGGATTCGCTCCGCAATCAGCCTGGCCGCTAACGCAGTATTCTTCGAATGCTGGACCCATAGCCCCGGATTCGCAGTCTCTGCCTCAGCGAGAAACGATTTGGCTTCTTCAACAGATGGTATTTTCAAATGGCTATTCCTTGAACCAAACAATTTCTATATAAGAATATTGAAGCAGCCTAACGTAAAATCTCGCCCGCCGCTGGGTATCCCCCACCTTGATCATAGAACAAGAGCCAGGCTATGCAAAATGTTGTCCGATTCCCTTCGTCGCAGGTGGTCCGGGGGAGCGGGGGGTATGTTGCTTACATTTGCCCTGGAAAGTCTCTTAAATCTTTTTGGCATTGCAGCCACTCTGGCCCGCGCACATATCCCAATTTGTCAAACAGCTTTTGCATCGGGTGATTCACACGGGCCGTACATGTCTTGAGTTCAGAATAGCCACTCGTTTTTGCATACGAAATACCGCGCAGCTGTAGTGCGAGTCCAATACCTTGCCTTCGATAACCCCGGCGTACTCCAAGCAAGCCCCCCAGGAGCACATCACTATCTGGGTCTTTCCCCAGCTCTCTCAAGCCAATATATTCATCCCCGCGAACTGCGATGAAATAGGCGTCCGGCAAAACAACTGGATCGTATATGCCCCAATCCAGCCATTCGTCAAATTCTTGTTTTTCAATTTCAACACCTTCATGGGGTTGATCTCTGGATACATCCCAATAGAGATCGTACAGTTTCCGATCACGATAAGGATCGATTTCCATTTTCTGCAGAGTCTTGATGACGATCCCTTTCTTCGCTAACTTCATTTCTAACCCGAGATAAGGGCTGGCATCAAATGAAGTTACATCTAACTGTACGGTTGTTTCACGGAAAGCCTCATAGAATCCGCGGTTATTTAGAAAGCGAATGCCCTGGAGCAGGTTAGTAAAAGCATCGGCCCTCAGGATTCGAGGATTGAAGGGCTTCAATCCGTTGAGAATTTGCTGATAAAGCGCCGAACCGAATCCTTGATTTTGAAACGATGGACTGACCTCAACGTTGATATTGAATATTAGCGGATGGTAATCATAGCTGCTCTGGGCGAAGTTCCCAAATCCAACGACCTGGCTATCTTTGACAGCTACCCAGCGTTGAAATTTCAGCTTAGGATTTCGATTCTGATCCGCTCGGAACCATCCGTCTGGTGTTCGGGGTTGTTCTGGCCAGGAAATATTTAAGCTAGTATGAATATTTACAATAGCGGGGTAATCGTCTTTTGAGAATTGTCTAATCTTCATTTTTATATTGTACAGATACTCATCTAAAGCTTATTAAGCCGCATAACGGTTTCGAGATACTCGCCCTCGCTGGCCGCAAGGCACCTGTGCCTGCAGCCCAGGACTCCAGCGCATGGTTAGCTGGCCTCGTTATCCCACAAATCATAGACTACTATTTCTATTTCATTGGCCAAATCTGAAATCTCTGGATCCATGGATGAAATGCGCTGAGTAAGAGCAAGAATCATTTCAAAGGGTTGCGATTCGGACGTGTCGAGGCCCACTCGTTCATATGCTCGCTCGAGAAGACCTCTTGCCACAATCTCCTTGTCTCGCTGAATGGCCTTTATCGCCGCAATTGCATTCATCAATGCGCTATAGGTTATGGACCAATCATCTCCTCGAGCAGCTTTGTTTTCTAGATCGTATTCCCGATCGCCTTGAATTGATTCGGCAAAGATTTCGATATCAACACGCCAGAATAGCGGCAAATCCTGGAATTGCACAAAGATCAACCGACGTTTTTCAGAGTTCTGGTAATCTGGATCGGAACGAAAACTCCTTATGCCTCGAACCTTAGACAGGATATCAGGGAGATTGTCGGATGCTTCCATGAATATCTCATCGGGCACCTCCCAGAAAATGTCGATATCACTGTAGGCGTCGGCTGATCCATCTCCAAGTGATCCGCGCAATTCTGCCCTGGAGAGAGGATAAGCAATTCGGAAACACTCAAGCAACTGATCGGCGATAGATGAGCGTAGAGAAGTATCCAGTTTCATCATGCACTCAATGCGTAGACCGAATATTTATTAGCTCAATAGCCGGGAAAGGTAATGTTTTCGAGCTATGCGGCTGGGGATCCCAATCCGGCTTGGGAATCTCAGCTCGCCTATTCGCTGCTTGGACTGCCAATCGCGCTGCATCCCCGGTCAGCTCCTGCGAGACGTTAGGCAGATATGAATACACGCTAAAAAGCTATCTGACTGGCTGGACTCACGTTCGCGATTGAGCGTAATTCACTGTTCAGAACCTCAATCGCATCGATCGCTGTCTGCTCATCAAAATCGAATGTTGTGTGAGCATCTTCCACGAGCGTTACGTTAAAGCCTTTCTCCAGTGCGGAGAGGCATGTTGTACGGACACACATCTCTGTCTGCATGCCTGCAACGAATAAATGGTTGATGCCTGACCTGTGAAGGCGGTCTTCCAGATCGGTTCCATCGAACGCATCTGAAGATGTTTTATCTATTACATCTTCTTCAATCTCAGGGCGTATCCGCGAATGCAATTCCCACCCCGGGGTGCCGGGTTCATCCGGTTCTCCTTCACCCCCATTATTGCGGACAAAGATCACAGGAACATTCGACTGTTTCGCTGAAGAAATTAAATCTTCTAGTCGAGCCAGGATGCCCTCTGGATCGTGGACGCTAAATTCCTCATCGAACATGTTGTCCTGGGTATCAAGTACCATCAAAACTGAATTATCCACAACAAACATCTCCTATTAGAAAGGCTCATCTACCTAACGGTTTCGAGCCCTGGCCTGTCGGCCCAGGACAGGCTGCCTGTGCCCAGTTCTTTAGGGTAAGCGGCCGGGTCGACTCACCCCACATGCTCCGGCCCCATCCCGATCATATACCCAAGCTTGCTTTTCGCGCCGCGTTCTTGAGTGCCGCCTGCCCTGAGCGCAACGAAGGGGTCCGCCTGCCCTGGACGGACAGTCAAGGGCTCAAGCGAGAGGTTAGGGGGGCATCGTATTTATCATGGCCACACCGGAACATCAAACTGCTCGAGTCGCGCACCATCTATTTTATATGCGATCAAAAAGCGTAGATCAGCCATCCCAGGTCTGATGATTAAGAACGCTCCGTTTGAAACATCGGCTGAAGAAACGAAATCATCGCGCCAAGTAGCCTCGATTGTAGAGAAATCTTCTTGCCTGACAGGGCCAAAGATAGCCGTGTAGGTTGTTCCATCGGATGCAACCCAG